>Ga0197142_1000298_pt1 | contig 46057 bp, 46 predicted proteins | sample GBS60_MetaG_FD_148614 | JGI IMG/M metagenome (GOLD analysis project Ga0197142, IMG submission 148614) | Sediment microbial communities from Great Boiling Springs, Gerlach, Nevada, United States - GBS 60_MetaG | ecosystem: Environmental > Aquatic > Thermal springs > Hot (42-90C) > Sediment... | reverse complement strand
GTCCCCCACACCGCGATCCGAGAGTCGCACTCTGTGAGCCGCTATTAACGAGCGTTGCGGGAAGCGACAGCGTGGGGGCAAGGCTCTTTAGAAAGGCCTTGACAAGAAAAAGAGCAGGGATTATACTCAAGATGAAATCGCGACCGAATACGTCCCTTGGGGGTCGGTGCTCGTCGCCAGACGAGCTAGGTCGTTCCCCCTAGCCCGAAAGGGTCATGGGGGTTTTTCGTTTTAGAGCTTGGCAATGAGCTGATGGAGTGTTGTAGGCTCGCAGAGGGTACGAGCATAACTCTCCCCTTTTTCCCTAAGCCGTCTATAAAAATGGAAACCTTGTAGCTCCGAAAAGCCTACCTTGAAAAGCCGCTGCGTTGAGAACAGCTGTGATGTAGGCGCTTTTTTGTTTGCGGGTGGCCTTCTTCCACTTGAGCTTGCCCCTTCCTAGAGTCATCCTCAGCGCGTATGAAAAGACACTGTGGGAGCTTGACAGAGGGCACGGCCGAAGTATCTCTGGAGCGAAGAGGAACTGCCAGCTTTGAGGGAATGGGGAGAGTGCACGCTTGAGGGGACAAGCGCGCCCAAGAGGGCAATCTTGAGCGCCCGCCAGCAGCTCAGCGGGGCTGGAAGCAAAGCCGAGGCTTTTTCGATGGTATAACCGAGCGTAGCGGCGCCCTTCTCTTCTAAGAGGGGTATGTAGACATGGTAGGCCATGCGCCCATCCTCGAAGGGATCAGGTTCGATGATAACGCGGAACGTATACGATTTAGGGATTGCTCTCTCTTAGGGGCTGTTCGAGCTTTAGTCATAGTGTTTTCACTATAATCTCTAGGGGCGTCACTGTCAAAAGCGCAGAGTCGCTGCACTCACAGATCGTTACTGGGAAACCATCTCTTGACCCCTTGGTTGCGTGTTCGTTGGAGATGACTTACAATAACGCAGAGGAGCGCTAGATGAGCATTGAAGAATCTGTGCTCGAGAAGATCCGGGCGCTGCCCCCAGAGAAGCAACAAGAAGTCTTAGAGTTTGTGGAGTTCCTCTATCAGCGAAGCGTGACAAAACAGCCGTCACGCAGTCTGAAAGGATTGTGGGCTGACCTCAACGTAGATATAACAGAAGAAGATATTGCTGAAGCCCGTCGAGAGCTGTGGGGGGGCTTTCCCCGAGAGGTATAATGGGTTCCCTTGTGGCAGATACTCATGCCATCGTGTGGTATCTCTCAGCATCGCCAAGGCTCTCTCCAACAGCTCTAGCGAGCCTTGATGCAGCAGTTCAAGCAGGCGATCGTATTCACATTGCTTCGATCTCCGTGGTAGAAGTGGCCTACCTTGTTGAGAAGGGCCGATTACCCGACATGGCTCTTCAGCGGTTAATTAATGCTCTGACAGACCCCTCCTCGAGTTTTGTGGTCGTTCCTTTGGATCTAGCTATAGCGCAAAGCATTCGGCACATTCCGCGAGACGTGCTTCCGGACATGCCTGACCGGATCATTGCGGCGACGGCGCTTCATCTCAATCTCCCCTTAGTCACGCGCGATCAGCGTATGCAAACCTTAGGCATCAAGACGATCTGGTAACAGGGCGGACCCCCTGGGGGTTGCGAGTGTGGGGAGCGCTTACTCTAACCGCGGAAGGGCAAGGGGATTATAACACGACAAGAGCGGTTTTGGGAAGGCTCTTTAAAAAGGCCTTGACAAGAAAAGGAGTAAGAATTATACGGCTCTGTAGAAATCCTCCGTTGGAGGGAGTATAGCAGTCGAGCCAGAAGCTAGTCAAGTTATTCCTCAGCTTCACCGCCTACTCCTCTGGCCTTGTGGCGCGTTGATCTTACAGCCCTCGGCATGTACAATTGGCACAATGTTAAGGAACTCTAATGGTAGTGTGCGTCTCTGGCATGTGGAAGAGGAGTTTGTGGTTTTGTTACCTAAGATGGAGGGACGATGTATTCGTTCAGGTATAGCGATCCCAAGCTTGCGGGCGTGATCGTCAAGGAAGCGGTGCGTTGTGGCAAGCGGAACTGCCGCTGTGCTCGGGGAGACCTGCATCGCTGGTATTATTATTGGTACTATCGCGTGCCTACGGCGCAGGGCTGGAAGCTCAAGAAAGAGTACGTCCCCAAAGAGCGCGTGCGCGCATTGCGGCGGAAGATTCGTGCAGCAAAGGCCCAGGAGCACCTCTATAGGGCGCAGATGGAGGAGATGTGGGCTTTGCTCAGGGCTATTGAAGATCAATTACGGCAGCTCCGGCGAGGTTCTGGATCGAGGAGGTGACATGAATGAAGTTGGCAGACGTGAAGAGCCTTCGAGAGCTCGAGCAAGAATACCAGAAGCGCATAGACGAGATTACGGCTCAGTGGGCGGCGGGCCAGCTGAGCGGTGACGCTCTGGATCAAGCATACAGGCAAGCGTACGAGGACTACGCCGAGGCGCTGCGCGAGAAGGCCATCCAGGAGAAGAAGGCGTGTTGCCTGGAGTATAGGGGGGCACTGGAATGGCAAAAGATCCATACTCAAGAGGACTGGGAGAACCTGCTCGCTACCAGTCGCGCTGACTACATGAACGGGAGGTTTTTTCTGGAGCGGGTCGTGCGTGAGAGGCATGTCGATCCCAGCCTCGTCGCTACGCTCCTTGAGCTGCGGCAGTCGTGGATCACCGAATACCAGATTGAGACGGCCCCTGAGTTCCTGCTTCTCGACATGGCTCTCGTGAGTTACTATCATTTCCTGAGGTTTCACGGAATGATGCTCAACTTTGAGTTCCACAGCGAGCATGAGCTCTTTGGCTTAGATAAGCCGAGGGTAAAGTACGACGAACGGTGGAGGCCTCAAGGGTGGCTAGTCCAGGACTATTTACAGCGGCTGAGTGAGGAGCTGTTCCCCCAGCTGGACCGGCTCAACCGGATGTTCCTGCGCAATCTCAAAGCATTGCGGGACCTCAAGCGAGCCAATGTGGAGCTGCACATAGGCCAAGTGAACATCGGCAAGCGGCAGGTGAATATAGCGGCGCAGCCGAGTCGAGGGCCGCGGACGGTAAAGAAGCGTAAGTAGTTGACGCGTGCTCTAACGAGGCCTTTGAGACCTAGGGTGCAAGAGGGGATGCGGTAGGTGATTGCCTGCTCTCACAGCTTGGGCCCCCTGGGCTAAAGCCTCAGAGTTCTTCTTCAGCACGTCGCCCCGGAACCAGTTGGCTAAGCAAGCCTGCCCTAGCTCCACGAGCTGTTGACCCCCTAGCAGCTCCAAAAGGGCACCGAGGAGTGGGCTGTTAGGCATAGGACGATCCTCCTTGAAGCATCTGCACATCTGGGCGGTTGACGTTGCATCCAGTGTGATGATCCTGCGGCCACGACTCCTTGCTGCCTGGAGCTGGAGGCCAAGGCACTGTGCGATCTGGGGAGCGGGCGTGTCGGAGTTCACCACCAGGATGCCGCTTGGCTTGAGGCCTTCGGTCACAGGGATGGTTGCCAGTAGAGTGGGTCCAAGACCGCGACAATGTCCGGTTCATAGATGCCGCAGTGCAGGTATATCTTTTGAGTCGAGAGTCGGTCGTAGCACATCATGGGTGCGCCGGCGCGCTCCGGACCGTACTCAGGGAATGCCTGGGCCAATAGCCGAACTCCCAGCAAGCTTCTGCCAAGACACGGGCCGATGTTAGGGCCCCTAATCCCCCTCGCGAGTGCCAGCGGAGTTCTAACAACATGGTTTCTCTCTCCACAGGTTCCATTTATATCTCTAAAAAGTCACGGTGTAGGTGAGCCGAACATCTCCCTCTATACGTAACAAAGTGCCCGGTGCTAAAGTCATAGATCCTCCTTTCTCCCCTCTTGAAGCGCACTGCATCCTGGATCGCTCTTCTCGACTCCGCGGCGCCGTACCTCCTGCAAGGCCGCTCATCTCTTTAGCTCACGAAGTCGGTATCTTCCGAGGCCACACGACCGCGGTCGCAAGATCAAATATGATCTCATGATATACTTCTTGCTCCAGGGCGTAGCCCTTAATCTGCGCGGCGATCAAGGCTGCCACAAAGAGCCCATTGTAAATAACGCTCCTCGCTGTGCAGGGGAGATCAATCGCTTCGTCATCAGAGTGAAGGGTCTGCTCTTCATAGAAGCGCGCCTGATGAACATCGCAAGGCCGAATCGTATAGATAACCCCGATCTCGCCTGCCACGCGGGCATCCACGTATAGAGAGACCGCCGGTTTGAACCGCACCGCTTTCCAGATGTCCCAGCGGGCCTGCATAGTGTCGACGCAAGCGCAGACCACTCCTGATACCCGCTCCTCTGCCGTGAACGCCCTCGGCACAACCCGAGGCCGCAGGCCAGCGAACTGTTCCACAACAGATCTCAGCGCTTCTACTTTTAGTGTTCCTACCGCGTCTACCGGGTAGAGCTGATTGGGGATATTATGGGCCTCGACAGTGTCGAAATCCCAGATCGTCAAATCGCTACAGCCCATCTTCGCCAGGGCTATAGAGAGGGGGGAGCCGATCCCCCCAGCCCCAATGATCGTGATAGGAAACTGCAGCTTGTCCGGAGGGATCACCCCGAGCTGGCGCATCCAATTCAGCTCTTCAGTCCTCATCCGCCTCTGCCTCCTCCCACCCGTAGTACCATGGCCTGTTCCAGCCAGACTGAGCCGGATACCAAACTTTCTTGTAGCGCACCTTCTCGGCAAGCTCTTGCTTGATCGCCTCTGCGAGGTGTGCATCTTTTTCTAGGTATACTGCCGTTGAGAGCTCACCCCACAGGTGAACCGGCTCGAAGACGTCGATGCGTGCCACCAGGTCCCCAGCTACGTTGCCTACGACGCTCACCAACCAAGTGTCCCCAAGACGCTCGATGGTCTTGATGTCCATGCGCGACCAAAAGCAGGGATGATGCCCATGGCTGTGCCACCAGAGCCTGTATTGTCCTGGATCCTCTCCGCGTTCTATGAGGGCCGCGAAGAACTCCGCCACGGCCTCTTGACTCAGTTCGGTCCCTCCCCAGCTCGATTCTTGCTCAAAGAGCAGAACATCGGTGCAGAGAAAGTCATCGCGTCCCAAGCGTTCGACCTTGCCCAGGCCTGAGACCTCTTTACTATCTGCCAGCTGGATATAGAGCTCCAACTTCATCTTCGCCATAGGTGTGAAGTAGAGTTTCATCGGTCATCCCTCCTCTCACAAGCGCACGGCTTGGGCTTATCTAGGGGCTTCCACAGGGCTTGCAGCACCTTCCACGCGCGCTCTTCGTTCTCATTGATCTCGTGAAGAAACGCGATCAGCATATCTATAGCGAGGGCGAATTCCCTCTCAGCGAGCAGTTTGGCCACATCAGCTGCTATATCGCCATAGCAGATTTGGTCCCCTTCAGGGCCCCACACATGCGGATGATGGTAGAGCCGGCTCTCGTAGAACCTTGGGCGCTCACTCTGCACCTGCACACGCCCGCCGTCTAGGGGCAGAAGAACCCGATACGGCCCAAGGGGGTACCGCTGCCCCGCATAGTCCACCATGATATGATCGAGCGTTACAATCAGCTGAGAATGGGTAACGTCGATGCGCTGCACATGCGGTGACTGACATAATCTGTCGTACTCTTCCCCGAAAGACTCTTCCAGGGCCTTCGCTCGATGCTTAAGCCCCTCTAGCTCTTCCAGGGCGTGCCGGCGCGCGCGCGTCCTCTCCATCAAGGTAGAACTCAAGCGGGCGATCTCTTCGCCGAGTTCCTCAATCCGCGACTCCAGCAAGGCCCGCCGCACGCGGAGCCGGCGCGCGCACGCATGCGCATAGAGCGCGCGCGGGTCTGCCCGCCTTAGACTCTGCGGCCGCAATGCCTGCAGATACAGCTCCATGATGGAGCTGAGGACCGACCGGATGAGCTCACCACTGGCCGCACAGGGATAGGCCAGATTGAAAAGCACATACAGTGTATTATCGCATACTTCAGCTACAGTGACGTTCTCCTCCGGCGCTACCAAGGGCCTCCCCAAGCCCGTGGGAGTGAGGCCATCGTAGACACCAGGGGGAAGATTGACCCCAAAAGCAGTCGGAATCTGCACATACTGCACTTGGGGCTGCTGAGCACCCGGTAGAATCGGGAAGGCATAGATACAAATTCTCAGCACCCCAGGATCGTTGTGGACGGGCAGACAGTTTCCCCGGCCGTTGACAACGACTATATGTGTATCGAGCTCGTCAGCGTAGGGGGTCAGCACTGCTCGCACCGCTTTTGCGTTCTCTCCAGGAGCGAAGAGCGCCAGCACACGCTGCGCCAGCAGCAGCTGATACGGAGTGCCATCAACTGGCGTAGCCCTCATGGGCTTTGCCATCCCTAAGATCTCTACGGCCTGGGCGCGGCATTCCTCAGGGAAGACCACACTCGGGAAGGCCGTTCCCCCTAACGACACAAGCTGCACCTCGGCAGCGATGCCACCTTGGCGCAACTGCCTCTGCCAGAGCCGAGCTATCTCCTCCGTCTCAGCATAGAGGGCGTACATATTCCTACCCCCTTCTTAAGGGTACCAGGGGAGCAGGTGGCCTGCTCCCCCTGCTCTCTTCACCCCCCACGGATCTTCGGCACGACGATGACCTCGACGTCAGGGCGCACCGGCTGATCAAGCGCTTCCTTGACGCTCAAGCGCTGGCCGCCCACGCGCACGAAGCAGCCAGTCAGCCGCTCCGGCATCTCTTGGGCCTGCGCTAACACATCAGCGATCCGAGCGCCAGGAGGCACCTCGATCTGCTGGACCCCTGCTCCGCCCGCGCGAAAGTACTTGACCGTCGGCATGTCTTCCACCTCCTCTCTGGGTTTAGTATAAACGCTTCTCTCTCCAATCCCCCCTGCACCCATCCTCGACAAGATGGCCCCTAGGGAATTTCCCCGCTCCTGCACTGAATTTTTCTCGCATTACCCATTTTAGGTGGGGCCCTTGAAAGCCAGGGGGTGTATAATGCTCTTGAAAGGGAGCCATGTACTCTTTCGAGTTTGAGAGGCTCATACGGGACGCAGCACTCAGCAAAGCTAGGGCCTGGGATTGTTTGGCGGGCTATCTCTGCCGAGCAATGGAGGAGGTCGTACGTGGCATGTTAAATCCGCCTCCTGTTGATGAGGACAGGAACAAGATCGCGGTTGAGGTCGCGATCGCTGCAGAGGTGCTGCACGTGGCTCAGAAAGAGCTGCAGCGCCTCAGCGAGAAAATCCGCGATGAACCAGATATAGACAGCGCGTTAAGCCGCGCCCTGGGGTTCCCTAAGAAACCACTCACTTTGGCCTTCGAGCAGTGGATCCTCCGTCTGGTCGTCAGACATTGCCATGTACATTATCGTCCTTGGCTCGATGACACCGCTCTCAGAGAGCTTCATCGCTTTCAAGGCGCCCTCCCCCCTGCCGACCTCATGGAGAAGGCAATGCGCGAATGCCTAGCGCGCCTCGAGGTTACCCAGCGAGCCGTGCTTGTGCTGTACAACGTGGGCTCGGTGCTCACTGTGCATAACGTTACGTTTCGGGACATAGCGGCTATCTTGGGCTGGGGAGAGAGCGGCCAAGCTGCAGAGAAAGCCCAAAGACTCAGCGAGCGGGGGAAGTCTAGAATTAAACGGATCTTGGCTCACTACGGATACACCTAGATCAAGCACAGGAGGATAGAGTATGAGGAACAGTAACTCAGAGCAACACAGGCCAGCAAAGGAGCAGTGCGATCTCGATGTCCTGGTCCGCGAGGCTATCAAATCAACGACACGCCTGACGACTCCTCGTGAAGGTGTGCCCCACATGCAAGACATGATTGACTCTCACCGTAGGGGGCCAGTGGGGCGCCTCTGGGCCCGCCTCCAATGGAGCTGGGAGTTTGGTGCGTTCCGTCGGTGGTGGCTCCAGCTGTGGCCACCGCGAGAACATGCAGAAGCCACTCACCCTCGGTGGGCCGTCGCTCAAGCCCTGACCGCCCTGGTCCTCCCCGGCGCCGTCGTCTATCTCCTTCTCTCGACGCAGTTGAATGTCATCCAGGTCGTTATGGCAGTGCAAATAGGGCTCTCTCTGCTGATCGGAAGGGGATGGTGATCTTATGTGGCCTGTCCTCGTGCCTACGATAACACTCGTTGCAGTGGTCCTTGGGGTGCCCGCGCTGGTCGTCTGGCTGTGGGGCCTGCTGCGCTGGCGGAATGCACTAAGCCCCTTCCGTGAGGCCTTGCTCAAAACAGCGCGAGCTGTGCTGCTTATCTTTGGCGCGATCGCCGTCGGAGCAGGAGTAGCTATCCCCTGGGCCATCTCGGAAAAACCGCCCATCCGCGACGAAGCCCTCATCGCCATCGCCCCGCAGTTTGCCCAACCAAAGTTCACCCTGGCGTACACAGCCACCTTCGGCTCCAACGCGGACTTTACCGTAGAGTATATCCCTCTCAAGCCTAAACCAGAACACGTGTGCTTGACGCTCAGCCAGCGCGGAGAAGGTGGGTTCGCTGGATGGATGATCATCCTGTGGAGCCAGTTCCTCTTCAAATTCTTTGAGGGTCTCGGGTATCCCGCAACTGGCAGAGACCTCTCTCAATACCAGACCCTCTCGTTTGAAATACGGGGCACCACCGGGGGCGAAACCATCGAGGTTGCCATCAAGGACAAGACCGACAACCATCGCGAGGTGCGGCGCACCATCACTCTCCCGGAGAGCTCCACCGAGTGGCAGCTCGTGGAGCTGAGCCTCACGAGCGCCTTCGCTGGGGTAGACTTCACCAAGATCGAGACCATCTCCTTTGCCATGAACAGAGAGCAGAGCGTATGCATCCGAAACATCATGCTGAAGTAAGAAGAAGGAGGCAGCACTATGATTCAAACGAAACAATTGAGCCGCCGCAAGTTCCTCCACATCGCCGCTGGGGTCGTCGTCCTGGGGACTTTGAGCAATCAGAGCTATGGCAAGACACGACAGCAGGGAGAATACTGCGGTGACGTCCTGAGAGCGACCTTTAGGGGTCTAGAGTCGCTCATCAACCATGAGACGTGCTTACCGTACGACATCGTGAGCGCAAAGACGCTTAAGCCTGAAGATCGCCTCGGCCCAGATAATCCATATAAATCTTCAGGGCTCGAGATCGGGCTCTACCTTGCGAGCCTTGTAGCCCAACGGGACTTGGGTCTCATCCAAGACGTGGACGTGCTTAAGAAAATTGGCTGTGTGTTACAGATCTTGGAGAATGAAGGGGCAAACGAGAAGATCACGTTCACAGCCCGTGGGGGGCAGCAGGTCACGACGACGATGCCCTACAAGTGGCTCGATCCTCGGACAGGGAAGCGGACGGAGAACTGGGAGATCCCCGCGATCGACAACGGTCAGCTCTCCTACAGCTTGGCCGTTCTAACGGAGGCGTTTAAAGGCACAGAAGTGGCGACTCAGGCGCAAAAATTGCTGGATCGAATGGATTTCAGACTCTTCGAGAGAGAGAACGGCGTCATGGCCCTCGCGTACGAGCAGGGTCAGCTCAAGAAGGACAACATCGACATCTGGGGAAGCGAGGGGATCGTCACGGCACTCCTCGGGATTGTGAAGGATGGGGTCTCACCTAACGCATTACCTCGTCCTAGCCAGGAGCCTGGCCCTTCAGTGGTAACCTACACAATGACTAATGGTCAAAAGATCCGGGTTGTCCCGGCTTATTGCGGCAGTTTATTCGTAACGCTCTTCCCGCTCCTCTTCTGGGGGGCCGATCCAGCGAACGTCCATCAGGGTATTGTAGAGAACGCGCGCCGGTACATCGTTATCCATAGAGAAGAAGGTAAGCGTCTAGGATGGAACCTTTGGGGCTGGGCGCCCACTCAGGATCTCCAAGGGATCTACCGCGAATATGGTGTGGCCGCGGTCAGCAAGTTCTGCGCACCACCACGGCAAGACATCGTCGCAACCTACGCTTCCTTCTTAGCTCTGAACCTCCAAGGTTATAGCAAGGCACAGGCGGAACTTCAGGAGGCACTTGCAAACCTTAACCGGCTCCGTCAGTTACCAGAGGCCTTCAACTCGGATCGTGGATTTGCGGACGCTGTGGACCCGCCTGCCAAGAAAGTTACCCCAAACATCCTGGCGCTCAACAAAGGCATGGAAGCCATTAGCCTCTACAATTATTGCCAGCGAGCTGCCGGGAGGCCAAGTTTCGATACTTATTTCTGGGCTTACCTGAAACAAATTGGGAAGGCCAATACGGCCCGAGAGCTCCTCAAGGAGCGCGGCGAGGAGATCTTTAAACTCATAGGAGAATGATAAGTTTGAGACACTCAGCGAATCCTATACAGCCAGAGAAAGTGAGAACGGAGGTTGAGTGACCAATGTCAGAGAACAACATGACGCCAAGCAAAAGCTTGACTTCGTAACTCCTTGGCGCCATAATAAATCGCAAGAAAATGAGAGAGGGGGCAGCCCCATGGAAGACCCTTAGCTCACCAAGCTCCGCGAGCGCACCGCAAGCAGAAAGCACTCTTTCGGCCTCTTCACGTTCGACTGCTTTGGCTCAAACAAGCAGCAATCATCCTACTCGTGGCGCTGACGTTCTTCACAGCGCCCTCCGTCTTGATTGCAATCAACTCCGACTCACCCTCAGGAAGTCAGCCTGAAAAGCTCAGCGTGCGCTCGTACCCACACCCTAAGCTGCGAGGTCAGCTACAGTTCTCGGACAAGGCTGCGCAACGAGACCCAGCGCAGCGCCTGAAAGACCTGAAAGCTCGGATGCAGCGCAAGGCCGACCGCGAGATCGCCCAAGCACAGCCCCCTTCTCAGCCACCTATGCCCTTCCAAAAGGCTGTCCTACAAGTGGCCGCTTTTTTCTCCTTTGGACCCGGAGTGCGAGCCAGACCCGGCTCGGGCGCGCTGATCACTCCTGAAGGGCACCTTGCAACTAACTCCCATGTCATCCGCTCCGGCGGGGGCTTCTGTGCCCAGCCGCCTGTCCAAGGTGAGCTCGCTCCATTGATCGTGCTGCTCGTCACCGAAGACCTCCAGAAGCCGCCCGTTCCCCGCTACGTCGCCGACCTCATCACCGACGATCTCCAGCTGGATGTCGCTGTGCTCAAGATCAGCCGGGAGCTGAAGGAAGGGCTCAACAACCTCCAAGAGCTGGAAGAGAAAGTGTCAGCCGCCGGGAGCCGCGACGCCTTCCTCAATCAATGGGCGAAAGAGGGCCTGGTACGCAGCATCCCCATCCAGCCTTTGATCTTGTGGGACTCCGATGCAGCCTTGGTCGGCCAGCGGGTGACTGCTCTGGGTTACCCACGACCGGACGACAAGCTGCGCAATCCCTCGCTTAACACCGACGACCGCGGGAATATCCAAGCCAAACCTGAGGGCTTCCTCCGCGTGGGCGCGGCGTTTGCTGCCCCTGGTTCCAGCGGCGGAGCCGTAGTTCGGTCTGAAGAAGGTCGCGAATACCTGATCGGGATCATCTGTGCAGGCGAGTTCGGGACTGGCCAGGGAGTAGCCTTAGCTCGCCCCATCAACGCTGCAGTAGACGGCCCAATCAAGGCAGCACAGTTAACAATCAACCAAGCGCCAGTAGCTCACTTCATTCCCAAGCCCCTCTTGCCTCGCCCGCGGGAGACTGTGGTCTTCGATGCTTTAGAAAGATCCCGCGATCGCGACGGGAGCATCCAAGAATGCCAGTGGCAGATCAAAGAGAACGGCCAGTCCTTGACGTTGCCCGGCTGTCGGGTCGAGCGGTCCTTCCCACCTGACTCCCGCCCCAAGGTGACGCTGACGGTCCGTGATGACAAAGGCTTAAGCGATGTCTTCTCTCAAGAGATCCTGCTGAAAGTGGAGGAAGGACCCTGTCGGGTCAAGCTGCGTGGGTCTGATGGCCAGCTGAAGGCAGAGTTCGATTCGATCCAGGCAGCCATTAATCAAGCTGGCCCAGGAGACGTCATTGAAGTCATCCCGCCGACGCCGCCACGGGCCTGCGCCGAAAGCGTAGAAATTAAAGGCAAACGTGAGCTGACTCTGCGAGGCGCTCGTTCTATAGATGAGGCCCTGGCCTTCGTGCTCGCAGGGGACGGGACGAAGCCAACGGTCCTCATCACCGATTCTGAAAACATTACCTTGCAGGGCTTGACGATCACCCAGGGGAACCCCGGCGTCCGCGCGGAGAACAGCCGGGCGATCCGCCTCAAGCAGAGTATTCTCAAGGCCAACCGCGCCCATGGAATCCTGTGGGTAAGCAGCTCCGGGAGGGTGTCTGACGATAGCCGTCTGGAAGACACCTTGGCCGATCTGCAAGGGCTTTTCGGACACGGACTGACGGCCGAACAGAAATCTGTGGTGGATGTCATTGATACGGAGGTAGCTGAGAATGCTGGCGCAGGCGTCACGGCGTTGGGCGAATCTGAACTGAAGCTGGAGTTTGTGCAGGTTCGCGGGAACGAGGGCGGACTGCTCATTGATGGGGCAAAGCAGGTGGCCTTGCGGGATGTGAAGGTGCGTGCGAATAGCAAAACAGGTATAAGTGCTAAGAAGACAACGCTCATTATAGTAAGTAGCTGGATTGAGGACAATAGAGAAGACGGCCTATCGCTAACTGATGTCGCTGCTGAAATCAAGGAGAACACGGCCATTGCCAGGAATAGTGATGGGATAGAAGTCCGAGGCACTGCTAGGCTTATCCTCCAGAACTCCCGGATTTCCGACAACGAGGACAACGGCCTCTTCGCATGGGGCTCAGTTCAGGTGAGTGTCACTAACTCTACTATTTCTAGTAACAAAGGCATTGGCCTCTTTTTTCAGGATTCGGTTCAGACAATGCTCGCCAACACCCAAGTATTCGACAACGGAGGTAGCGGCCTCTCGGCTGGTGGGGACGCAGTCCAAGTAGTGCTTACTAATGTTCAGGTCTTGGATAACTACTCAAGCGGTCTTGATGTATGGGACTCGTCCACCGTAAGCCTCACGAGCTCTCAAGTTTCTGGCAACGGAGGTAGCGGCGTCTCTGTAGAGGACTCAGCCCAGCTGGTACTCGCTGACTCCGTAATCTCCGATAACGGGGACTACTGTATGGTGTTCGGAAGCGACAGGATTTGCAACGGTATCACCGTGGAGTGGAAGGCCCAAGTAACGATCATTAACTCCATAATCAGAAACAACACTGACTGGGGTGTAGCCGTCACGCTGCGGAAGTGCGGATATAGTGATTTTTTCACCGGCAAGGTAATCTTGCAAGGAAGTAACGTGGTCGTAAACAACAACCGCTCTCGCAAACACCCACAACCTGGCAATCTCTGTTTGGCAGATGCTCCTGACGCAGTCATCCGGCCCTCAGGGCCACTGTTGGTGGTTCAACCACAGCGGTTAGTGTTCTGGTTCCTGAGCGATGGATCTCCACTCCTGCCTCAGCGTCTTATACTCACCAATCTCGGAAGTACGCCTTTATCCTGGACAGCTACAACTGGTATCCCTGGACTACAGCTGAAACCAACCGCTGGCTCCCTAACTACTGACCAGGAAACTGAGTTAGAGGTCGCCGTCAAGCCTCAGGAGCTAGCAGCTCAGTCTTACGAAGGGCGAATCACAATTGCTGCCTCTGGCGCTCAGAGAAATCCAATCGTGGTAGCCGTAGCTCTGAGGCAAGCAAAAGCCTTAAGAGTTCCACAGGACTTTTCGACAATCAAGGAGGCTGTGAAGGCTGCGGAGGAAGGAGATGTAATCCTGATTGCCCCTGGTACCTATCGTGAAAATCTAATCATTAAGAAACCTCTAACCTTGCGAGGCGCGGGTCGTGAGCGCACCAGAATTTATGGAGCAGCAGGTGACGAGCCAGTGCTCATCATTGAGGATAATGCTCAAGTGGCACTTGAAGCCCTCACTGTCTCTGGTAGCGAAGGTGATGGCATCCAGATTTACGACTTAAGCCCAGTGAGTTTGAGCAACTCTGTTATCTCGGGCAATAAGGGAGACGGCCTTTTTGTGGGGGACTTGGCTTGGGTAACGCTCAGTAACTGCCAAGTCTCGGATAACTTTTATGGTCTCAGCATAAGGGGATCTGCACGTGCCACGATCATCAACTCCACTTTTAACAATGACACCATCTTAATGGGGGTTCTCTCTCATGCTGTGATCTCCCACACCATGATGACGGGAAGTAGGTACGTGGGTATCCTTATGGAGGACGCGAGTCGAGCTATCATCTCATACTCGCAGATTTCCGACAACAAACAAGGCGGCATTCTCATGGAGGATTCGGCCTACCTGGAACTACATGATAGCATCATCAAGGACAATAAGGGCCCATACAGCGATACTGAGAACATCTGGATGCTGGACTCAACCCAGGCTACGATCGTCAACTCCACCATCTCCGGGAGTGGGGATAACGGCATTGAGATCTCGGATTCGGCACAGGTGACACTCACTAACTCTACTGTTTCTGCCAACAAGTCCCACGGCTTGCATGTGAAAGACTCGGCACAAGTACGCCTACTCAATTCCACAATTTCTGGCAACAAGGGGTCTGGAATCGCGATCTCGGACCAAGCTCAAGCGACCATCTACAACACGACGATCTCGGACCAGCATGATGATGGTACTGTGGAGTTTCCCTTTGCTGTGGGGGTATCTGTGCGTGGCTCAGCTAAGTTAGAGTTGCGCGACAGCGTTATCAAGAACAACCAAGACATTGGCATCTTACTGAGGGAATCAGCAGAAGCTACCATGCGGGACACCACAATCTCCGCCAACAATACCGGAATCTCTGTCTGGGGATCAGCACAGGCTACCATCCAAGAAAATACCATTCAGGGCAATAAAGAGTGTGGCATCTGGTCTTCCTCAGACAAGCCAGTCAGGGGAGGCAAAAACCGCATGGGTGACAACCTCCAAGGAGATCTTTGTGGCAAGGTGCCCCCCAGCCTACGCATACCTTTGGCTAATCAAACCGATCGTATCCAGCTATCTGTCCCTCAAGATTACAAGACTTTGCAAGAGGCGATCGACGCTATTGCACCTGGAGGTACGATCACCATCGCAGCCGGAACTCACAACGTCGCAGGCTTAACGATCTACAAGGACGTAACACTGCAAGGGGCAGCGGAACAACAAACGATTGTAAAGGGAGGCATTTCCATTTGCTGTAAGGCTAGGCAAGTGCAGTTGGAGAAGCTCATAGTGCGCGAGTCGCCAGTTACAGGCCTCTTGCTCTCCGCAGATGAGGCAATGCGGGTCGCAATCTCTGACTCAGCGATTTCTGCTAATCGCAGGCATGGCATCGGGGTGGAAAACTCAACTCAGGTTACGCTACAGAACTCCGAAATCTCCGGCAATGGCCATTGGGGCATCTATCTATATGGTTCATCTCAAGCCATGGTCTCTAATACCATTGTCTCCCGCAACGGCTACGATTGCGCTTTTTTGAGCAACCTCGGCGGATGGTGGGGGCCACCGATCTGGATCACTGTTTATATTTGTGGGGGCATTGAAGTTGGTGCAAAAGGGCAGCTGGAGCTGCGTGACAGCACTATTAAGGATAATAAAGTCAATGGTATCGAGTTGGAACAATCAGCTCAGGCCACTATCTTTAATACCTTGATCTCGGGTAATGGTGAAGGGGGTATTATCATAGATGATCAAAGTCAGGCAACAATTAACAGCACCAAGATCTCTGGCAACGGAGGCCACGGACTTGTTGTGGGAGACTCTCACGTCATGATCTCAAACACGACTATCGAAGGCAATGGTACCAGTGGCTGGTGTAACGGGAGAGAGAGCTTTTGCAACGGTATTTGGGCGAAGAGCTTCTCTGGGGTCCAGGTTCAACTGATAGTAAGTGATTCTATCATCACAAATAACAAGGACTGGGGCATGGCCACATGGCTGAAGAAATGTGGGTATCAGGATGATTTCTTTGCTGGTAGTGTGATCTTCCAAGGCCGAAACAAGATTGAGGGCAACAACAAATCAGGTGATCAGAACGGCATGGGCAACCCGGGGAATCATCCCTGGAACCGGCCTGAGGTCCCGGATGGGCAGGTGTGTTTGCCGTGATGGAAGGTTCAGCCATATGCTGAGATGAAGCGGAGTTACAAAGAACATCGAAGGGGGGATACCGATGAATCTGTGGACAATTCGGAACGGTTTCGGCATCACGATACTGTTGATACTTTTGGCAGTTTTCCCCAGCACTCTGCGGGGGATTCAACCAGCTGATGATCTACAGCAGGCCGTTGTCTCCATCTTGGATAAAAAGCAGGACAAATGCATAGGAACGGGATTTCTCATCAGCCCTGACGGCTTCATCTTGACCAACGAGCATGTCATTCGGGACAGGGCAGAGCTTGTGGCAAGGCTAAGCGATGGCCAAAAGTTATTGGCTCAAGTAGTCAGGAAGGTTTTCAAACCTGAGGATCAGGCGAAAGACTTAGCGCTCCTCAAGATCGATGCCCAAAACCTGCCCTGGGCAAAGCTGGGTAACTCCGATCGATTGAAAGTTGGTGATCGCGTCACTGTGATCGGGTACCCAGAGAACCTAGGCTGTGAGCGGTTGCCCACCGTGACGATGGGTAACATCAATGTGCTGAGCATCAGCCAAGGGGTCTACAAGGGCCTGATTCAGATCGATGCGCAGGTCAAGCTGGGCTCCAGCGGCAGCCCAGTCTTCAGCACTGACAGCAAGGTGATTGGGATCATCGTGGGAGGCTTCTTGGCCTCCCCATTCTTCTTCGCCATCCCGATCAATGTAGCTGCGGAGACGGACGCGCTGAAGCTCCATGAAGTCCTGCCATCCTACCCACCCGAGATCACGTTCATTAAGTTTCCGAATAAGATCATCGGCGATGGGCAACCCTATAAGGGGAGGGTAGGTTTTCGGGACCTAAATCGCGACTTGATAAAGGCTCGCTTCCAAGTGAAGGGTTCGGGGGTTGAAATACGGGACGCTGAAAAGACAGGGCCAAGAGAGTTCGTCCTCATACCTCCAAGACAAGTAAGGGAGGAAACCAGAGGCGAGTTCAAATTTAGTCTCTCTGTAGCGGTGCCCAACCAAGAAGTCACAGTGAATGTGACTCTAGAAGATGAACAGAGGAACCTGAGCGAGATCGTCAGTTTTTCCTTCTTGGCGGCAGACTATCTACTCTTAGCAGATTTCACCGAATGTCGGAAGAAGGAACCTGTTTCAAACTGGGGAGCCTTTTCTATCAAAGGATGGGCCAAGGAGAGTTGCAAAGATGGGGTAATGCGGATAGTGTACAACGTCTCTGAAAACGACTTCCCCAGTGCTCGTCCGGATGAGCTTGTTGCCGGTTTCTGGATGCAGTGGGGCGTGCAGGATTTCAAGCCCAACGATTGGGATGCTATAAGCTTCTCTATCTGGGGTGATTCCAAGGAAGGGTTCACGGTGAAGGTGAAGGTGGAGGTGAAGATTCGAGAAGCCCGTTGGGGCTGGAGACAGTACTGCTTGGAGGGGATCACGGATAAAGAGCAAAGGGTCACGATCCCTCTCGAAAAATTCGTGATAGCTGATGAATGGAATAAGACAAACGAGTTTGTACTCGCATTTGCCAATCACGACCCGACAATGGATTGCCCTGTGACCGTAAAGAAAGGCGCAATCTATATCGACCAGATCGCTTTCCGGAAGAAGAATTAGTGAGGCGAGAGAATGTTTCGAAAGCCGGCAATATTCACAGTCGTGGCTTTAGCTATGCTCTTCGGCTTGACTGGTGCTGGACATCAGATCGAGAGCCAGAGCAACGGCATGACCTGCTGGGCAGAGAACAAGTCTTATCCGACCACCTGCGCTGAGGAAGATAATGTCAATGTACCCATCTTTGGGCCGCAGGTGAGCCGCTTCTGGATTGTGGCGACTCACCCAGCCTACCCTTTCACGTACGACGGCTGCCCTGAAGACTGGTCTGGATGCAGCTTCGGCAGTGGAGACACAGTCCAGGCGAGTGATGTTTGTACGAAAATCTACGATGACCATGCCAACAATGCTATTTGGGTGTGCACAGTGACAGGCTGGTGGCGTCCCTACAGTATGAATGTCACTGTGGTAGATGGTCAAACCGCCAGCGCTCACTACCTCCAATGGTACAGAAGAATTGCAGGCACAAGCTCCTGGCCTCAATTCCTCGTGTTGTATGCGGACGGGAACTTAAGGCTCAAGCCTCATCCACCCGAAGGAGTCCCAGATGTCTGCTTCGGTAGTTCCGTCATTGTCGGCCCTGCGCCCTTGGATCCAAACCCGAAGCCGCGACCGTATGTAGACATTCAAGAAGTCCAGGTAAACCCAACTGCTTTATCTCTTGACATCATTTACAGAAACGGAGTAGGGACTGCCCATATTGACCTAGCAGTCGATCGCTCCAAAGCAGTTGCGAAAGTGGAGGTGGGTTATAACATCAGCACGCAGATCCCGTTCGCCACTTTCCGTTCCATGTATGTGGTTGATGGGAACGCCGATGTTGACCACATCCAAACTCAAGATAGTGACTTCGGTATCCTCAGCAGTTGGACTTCGCTGCAAGGTCTCTGGTGGTTTTTCCATCGGAACTTCTGGAGCCGGCATAACACCTCTGCTCCAGATATCCGAGTTGTGGTGGATACACCCGCCGTGTTCCGAGTAGAGCGGACCGGGAACGTCTTTACAGAAGGTGCTTATTACCCTGGAGGAGCAGATATTGCCGAACGTATTGACGTCTCTGAACCTGTTGAGCCAGGGGACGTAGTCGAGCTTGACCCTAATCATCCTGGGCAATATCGTAAGGTTCGCCAAGCCTACAGCCACCTGATAGCAGGAGTGATCTCAAGAGCTCCCGGCGTGACTTTAGCTACTCCTAGCTCATCAGACAACCGACCGCTGCTGGCTTTGATGGGGCGGGTGCTAGTGAAGGTCACAGATGAGAATGGACCTATTCGACCAGGTGATCTACTTGTAAGCTCAAACAAGGTTGGCCACGCCATGCGCTGCCCTGAGCCCAAGGCCTGTGAGGGAGCAATAATTGGCAAGGCATTGGAACCGCTTGAGGAGAGCACAGGATTTATTCTGATGTTGGTGATGCGATGACCTCGGACAAACTAAGCGTACCCGAAGATCATCAAGAGGAGGTGTCGTGCATGAAGCGCTCAGTCAGGTTCGTAGCGGTAGCGGTGCTGCTGGGTGTGGTAGGGCTTTTGCTCTGGTCCGGCCAAGCCCAAGAGCAACCGCCGGTGGGAGCGCCGCTCCCGGAGTTCATCATTGCCAAGGACCCCGGCGAGTCGGCACTCCAGGTCGAAGTCTGGACGGATAAGCCATTCTACATGATCGGCGAGCAAGTCACCGTTAAGTTTGAGCTCAACCAGAGCGGGTATGTCTATCTCTTGGATATCGCTCCACAAGCCGACGGCAAACGGACAGTGACGCTCATATTCCCCAGCAGAGAAGCCCCTTTGAATTATCTCTCTAAGGGAGAAGCGACATACAAGAGTTCCAGCAATGCGGGCATGGGCTTCGTGCAAGCCATTGCTACGCCGATCCCCCTCCCTATCGTGAAAAGCTTGGATACGCCTGTATTGGGTGACGATCCCCAAGCTGTGAAGCAAGAGATCTTGCGCAAGATCCAAGCTCGAGGGATGAGCGAAGGGGAGTGGGGTGCTAGGTGGGCTACCTACTCGCTCTCGACTATGGCGCCCTTCTCGCCCACCAACTTTGGGGAGCTCGTTGTGCATGTGCTCGATGGCAGCAAAGCTCGCTGCCCAGTTACCAGGGATACCCGGCCTGAGGCAAAGCTCCTTAACGCCCAAGTCTATGTGGACTCCAAACCTGGTGAAGGTTCACCTCACCCCCCATTTTCCAGACTGACCGTTGAGGTCGGCGACCGAACGGTTCTAGTCACAGTCCCGTTGGAATACCAATATTCAATGAAGCCTGCGACAGTTGAGCCAAGGACTTCACAGCTTGCTGATGGGCGGATCAGGATTCCACCTCCCGACCCCGCAAGGCCGGTGACCGTAATCGCTTGTTTTGAGCTAAAGCCAACCCCTGAGGGAGTCGCTCAATTCACCTTCAGGCCACCGACCCCCAAAATGAATGAAGAAGTGACGTTCGACGCTTCGCGCTCGAGAGCAGTTGGCTACGTCTGGGACTTTGGCGACGGGACTATTGTAGCGGGGGGCGCCAGCAAGGCTGTCGTCAAACACACCTATAGGCTATCAGGCTTTTATACAGTCAAGCTGACCGCGATCTATACCCCTACCCAAAAAGGCACCTGCCCTCCTGAGAACAAGCAAACAACAGAATCCTGTGAGGTGAGTCGCACCATCCAGGTACTGCGCACCAGCCCGACAATAGAGGTATTCGAGCTTCCCGGTCCCGTATCTCTGAAAGGGAGAGAAGGAAGTGTACCTCCAGCAAGAGCCGAGCAAGAGATCGAGCTCACGGCAAGGGAACTCAGCGAGATAGCCTTCAAGTTCCACTACAGCTTCAAGAGCTTCCCATTCACCGAGACGATGGTGGTAGATTGGGGTTGGTTGGAGGCCGATTCGGATATCACAGTACAGATCACGTTTCTCAATGAGAAGGGCGAAGTGGTGGGCCTTCCCCAGCGCAAGCGCTTCTGCCCTCTCCAAACTTATAAAGAGGCCAAGGAAGAGGGCTGCACCTTCCGGTTGCCTATCGGAGACAAGCAAAGCGGACCAGAAACCCTTGACTTCTTTGATGATGAACTCTATCGCCTCGGGGTGAATACAGCCCTTGCAGAAGGCAAGATACGCAAGGTGAAATTCCTCGTCGAGGTAGGATTGAACATCCGACGCAATACTTTGGCACAAACAGCTAATGCTGACATTGAGGTCGAATACTCCGACCTTCAGATTGTAGTTCGTGCTAGGAGGTAAACTCACAGCTCGACGTTGTGCTCGACGGTCACTTGACCGCCGGTAAGGGTAGCTTGGCCTAAGGGGGCTCTTGTGACTTGGCCGTTCCATAGGTCAAGGACCCAAGCGTTCGGACTTATAGTGTAGAAGATGAGAAAGTAGGTGTGGCGGCTGTGGGGGTTGATGGCAATCGCCCAAAACTCGCTCCACGTAGAAGTGACGATCTCATTGAGAACCGGATAGACTGCGAGGTTGAGCTCCCCGTAGGAGACAGTCCCTCCACGGGGAGTGAGGTTGGTGTACTCAGAAGAGATGAGGAAATCTTGACCATGATAAGCTGGAACCTTGCCTCGGGGTACATACCCCTCTTGGACGGTGGGGTTGGCTATCAACCCTCGCACGTCATAGTTCCCAACGAACTGCTCTGCCCGATAGGAACGCTCTTTATAGTTGTAGTACAAGCCGACGAAAGAAGTGCCAGAGTCGTTGGCATAGATATGGAGAATGATGAAGTTGTCCGACTTACGCCCCAACAGCCACAGGGTGCGTTCGTAGCCGGTGAGCTGCTCCTTCTGCTGGAAGATGTATTCGACTGGCCAGGTGACCCCATCGGCGACGAAGGTACCACGGGAGCCGACCAGTTGGAGAGTCCAGCCATAACCGGTACTGGTGGCTCGAATGTAAGCCGTGGCAGCCGTCTGGGAGTGGTTAGACACAGGCCAAGCCGCCGCCAGGAGCATCAACAGCATCGTCGTCAGCAAAACCTTACGCATACCAATCCCAGCTTTATTATACCACAGATCCTGGAAAAAGGGAGATCTAGATCACAGAACGAACTATCGTTAAAAGAAAAAAGGAGTGATCACCGTGAAGAAGATGCGTCCTACGGTAAGGGTCGGGAAGGTTCTTAGTTATGGCATGTTGTTGCTGCTCTCGGCAATGCTGACCACAGCGGGTTCAGTTGATCCTCAACCAACATCCGGGAGTCAGGGCTCCTCAGAGTTGTGGCCCCGCGCTTCCTACCTGCACCACCGCTTGGAACTGACACGACACCGTGAGCGTGGAGAAGACCTCCGAGAGTTCACCCGTCTTCGCGAGTCCTTATCTCTGCAAAAGGCGCTGGCTCAAACTCGAACTAACCAAGCCCAGCCTCCAATCTTCACGCAGCAGTCCGTCGTCCAGATTGCCGCATTCTCTTTAAGCGACAGCAAATATAGTAAACCCAAGCCAGGCTCAGGTGTTGTCGTTCATCCTAGTGGAATCATTCTCACGAATTCCCATGTCATCCGCAGCAATACGGGCATGACTGGCTGTGGCACTCCTGTCAGGGGCGACCTCGCCCAGCTTTTCATCATCCTGATCACAGAGGCAGCCGACCAACCTCCAGTCCCTCGTTTTGCCGCTACCTACATAGATGATGATCAGAACCTCGACGCTGCTTTGCTTCAAATTGACAAACGTATTGGTGCCCGGATCAAGGACATTGCTGAGCTCGAGAAACTCCTGAAGGATAAAAGTGAGGAGGAAGGCCTAAGAGCCCTTAACCTCAGTTCCATCGTCCCCAGCGAGGAACTGGTCATCGAACCGCTCCAGATCTGGGATTCCCGTGTGTTACAACCAGGATTACCTATCATTGGGCAGGGCTATCCTGAACCCGGGGTCGGAGCAGTAGCCGTGTTCACGAGCTCACTTGGCGAAGTCTTGGCTGAGATCGAATTGCCTCAAATTCCACAACCCACTGTTCCGAACAAAGAGGTGTTCTTCCACATTGAGCAGATACTAGCCTGGGGCGGTATTAGCGGCGGCGCCGTAATTGATCGCGAGAGCGGGTTCCTTGTAGGGATCGTGTGCGGCGGGATCAGACTACAAGACGAAATTACGCAGCTAGCACGAGCGATCCGTATCAACGATATCTTCAAACGCTTCTCTGCTCACTTGGGTGGGCTTAACCGTCCCCCAGTGGCACGTTTTAGCACAACACCTTTCAATCCCGAATTGGACGCTCCCGTTGAGCTCGATGCTTTCTCTTCTTCCGATATTGACGGGAAAGTCGTCAAATATGAGTGGGACTTCAATGGAGATGGGCTCTTTGACTCAGAAGGCCCAAAGCTTTCTCATGTCTTTCGTTCTAAGGATCTCACGACTGACCTGAGTGGCGTCTTGAGCGACCCGGAGGTGCGCCTGCAGGTGACCGATGATCAAGGAGAAACTCACACCCAAGTGCAGCGGGTCATCCTCACGCGAAAGACCTCTTGTTCTGTTCGCTTACAGCTCCCAGGGCGTGCTGCTCAAGCATTCGATTCTATCCAATCGGCTATTGTTGAAGTAGCCTCAGCAAAGGAGAAAAGACCAGCAACGGTAGAAGTGTCAGGGACATGTCAAGAGAAAGACAGTGTGCTGATTGAAGGGTTGAAAAGCATTACTCTAAAGGGAGCAGTGAAACCGGTGCTCTTTGGCGTCGGGAATCGCCCAGTGCTTATCATTCGAGGTTCTGAAGATATCACCATAGAGGGCTTAACGGTGCGCGGCGGGCTCCATGGTGTCCAAGTAACAAACAGCAACAAGATTCGCCTCTCAAATAACGTGATTGAAGCCAACCTTGAGCGCGGGATTGATCTGCGTAATTCTTATGATTTAGAGGTGATAGGCAACACCTTGCGAGCAAATGGCAGAGAGGGTTTAAGCCTCTTTGTGGCTGCCGAGAGAGGGTGCAGTGGATGCTATTATTCGAAACAATCACGTAGAAGGAAACGGCCAGGGCGGGATCAGCTTAAAAGGCGGAGCGGTTACTGAACCGCTGAGTGAGCCGATTGCCCGTGTATCGCTGGTCAACAATACCGTGACTAGGAATGAGGTGGTCGGCATCTCGCTCGTGCGGCTGACTGAAGCTAAGGAGTGGAAAGATAATACCGTAACGTTCACACGGACGGATGATCTCGGCGCTTTCGGCATCGGCATACAAGTAGGAGGAAATTCTAAGGCTTGGATAACCGGTGGGAAGAGTGAGGAAAACCATGGAGAAGGAATGGTGGTTGCTAACCCGTCTATACTCGATAGGCTTCCAATCAAACCACCAGATGAGGATGGTGCCCAGGTGGTTGTGAAAACTCTAGTAGTATCCAAGAATGGGCGGTCTGGGATATACATTGGCGGCGGTAGCCATGTGTTCATCGAGAAGTCGAGCATGCAAGATAACGAGGATGGATTATCCATTCGGGGACAGTCAGCGGTAACCGTCTCCGGAGGGTTTCTTATGGACAACAGGGATGACGGCTTGCACCTACAAGATGCAGCAGTCGCGTGGATAAGGGATAAAGTGATGATTTTAAAGAACACATATGCAGGCCTGCATGTGGAGTCCACGCAATCAACTCCGCTACAGGTGGCGGCAGTTGAGGTGAGAGGCAATGGCACAGGGATCTATTTACGAGGGAATTCCCTAGTTGAGATACGTGACAGCAAGGTGGTCGAGAATGCCTATGCCGGTGCTTCTCTAGGAGATGCAGCCCACCTGATAGCTCTAGCTACAGAGTTTGCCCAAAATAAACACGGCTTGTATGCCTTTGGTAACGCCAGTCTATTCCTAAGCGGTATTACTTCTCAAGGCAATACTGGTACGGGCTTAATCTTGTTTGATAATACACAAGCAGATGTAAACAACAGCCGTTTTGTAAACAATAAGATGTCTGGCTTACAAGTTGAGGGTGGTGCTCGGTTAGTCCTCAAGAATGTCATATCCCAGAGTAACACATTCTCGGGCTTAGCCTTGTTCGATGGTTCTCAAGTCGAAGCAAGCGACACCAAGCTCACGGATAACAAACTGGGCGGCGTAGTCGCTCAAGGCAGTGCTCAGCTAATCCTCGATAACGTCACCTCCAGAAGCAACCACAGTGCAGGTTTAGAATTACTGGAAAACGCCCGGGGGAAGGCAAGGCAGAGCCAGTTCATCGGTAATGCCTGGGAGGGCCTGTTTGCCTCAGGTAGTACCCAGCTAGCCCTTGATGATGTCACTTCTCAGGACAACGGGTACGAAGGCTTGTTGGTGCTGGGTAACGCCAAAGCGGAAGTACACAATAGCAAGTTCATCGATAACGAGGAAGGATTGCGAGCTCAAGACAACGCATACATCTCTGGCGCCAATTCGAGGTTTGAATCTAATACACTATCTGGACTCCACCTTGACGGAGAAGCGCAAGCCTTCCTTCGCGATTCCTCGATTGCAGATAATGGCTGGCATGGGATTATCTTATTCGGCAGTGCTAAAGCAGAGCTCCGGCAGAACACGATCAAGAACAACGAAGACTGCGGGATCTTGGCCATAGATACTAGTTTTGTAATCGGAGCAGACAACGGAGTCTTAAGTAACCACCCCGATCTTTGTGGGCGGGTCCCCGCATCCGTGCGCAAGACACCACCAGCGAATCTAGATCTAGTAAGGGTTCCCCAAGAAATAGCCACTCTCCAGGAAGCCATCGATCGACTCAAACCAGGTGGAGTGATCAAGCTTTCTGCTGGGACTTTCAAGGAAAGCGTTACTATTACGAAAGCGTTGGTGCTTCAGGGACCAAGTCCCCAGGAGGGTTCAGGACAAGCTGTATTGGATAGTGTTGGCTCAATAGGAATCGCTGTTCTAGCTGAAGTACCTCAGCTCTCTTTAACTGACATCACGATTACTCACACTTACGTGGAAGGTCGCTGGTACGAAGCTGGTCTGGATATTGCTGGCTCAACGGATGCCACTCTGATTCGCGTATCTGTAGAGAAGAACCGCCATGGCTTGATCATCAGTGGCGAAGCACGCCTGCAGTTTGAGGACGTTGCGATTAGGAATAATGTCGGGCATGGCCTGTGGACGCGAGGGAAATCTCGAGTCTATCTTACGACAAGCCAGATAACAGCCAACGAAGGTTGTGGGGTGCGCGCCGATCAAGAATGGGCAGAATTCAGTAATCAGGGAAGCTTCATTGAGAATAATAAACCAGATCTATGCGGAAACGCTCCATCTCAAGTGCTGAATCTCCCCGAACCTACCTTTGAGTTAGTTCGAGTCCCCCAGGACGTGGCAACCATACAAGAAGCGATTTACAGAGTGAGAGCTGGGGGGAGAATCGAAGTTGCACCAGGGGTTTATGAAGAAAGCCTAGTCGTCACTAAAGATCTAACCTTGGTTGGAACGGGTCAGACTGCAGATGAAACGACGCTCATCAATCTTGGTGCTGTCGGGGTCGCCATACTTGGGGAGGTTTCCCACATGGTCATGGAGAGAATCAATATACGAGGAGACTTCTGGGGAGAGATTGGGATAGAGCTATTGGGAAAGTCCCAAGCCGAATTCAAAGAGATTCGAGTGGCTGAGCACTTTTATCTCGGCATCCTAGTGTCAGGGAGAGCTCAGTTGGTGCTTAGAAAAGCAGCGATCATACAAAATGACTGACATGGCATGGCAGTGACTGAAGATGCAGTCGTGGAAGCATATGATAGCCAGTTCGCCGATAATCGTGCTCATGGGCTGCTTGCTCTCGACCGTGCACAAATCATCTTAAACAGGATCATCTCCCAAGGTAACGACTTTAACGGCTTGGTGTTGTTTGATGATGCTCAAGCGATAGTGACGCATAGCCAGTTCATTGGCAACGGACGGAGTGGTTTGCAAGGCGACGACAGTACACAATTCACGATCGATAACGTGAACTCTCGCGCCAATGCTAGAGGCTTCGCTTTGTATAACAGTGCCCAAGTGAAAGCAATTAATAGCCAGTTTATGAGCAACAAGTGGCAGGGTTTACTCGCTCAGGGCAACGTTAAACTCATCCTCAGCGGTGTTACTTCTCAAAGCAACACTTGGGGTTTAACACTATTCGACAGTGTCGAGGTGGAGGCAAACAACAGCCAGTTTATCGGCAACCGGCTCGATGGTTTCCACGCTGCAGGCAATATCTACCATCTCTCTCTGTATAATGTTACCTGCCAGAACAATACCCGTAATGGTTTATTGCTCGGGGGTGGGGGGCAAGCGCAAATAAGCAATAGCCGGTTTGAGAATAACGGAAACGATGGCTTACAAGCTATAGACAATATTAGACTTGTACTTACGAACATTACTTCCCAAAATAACAATCGGATTGGTCTGTATCTATCCTTAAACAGTGAACCTCCAACAGAAGTAAGCGATAGTCAGTTTCTGAACAACGGATGGGATGGTCTGGGTATTTTGGGTAACACTCAGGTGGCCCTTAAGAATATCACTTCCCAAGCTAACAAGCGCCATGGCTTATTCTTGGCCAGTACGGCAAAAGTGTATGCGGTCAACAGCCGGTTCATCACGAACCAAGAGCACGGCCTTGCTGCTCAGTACTACACCAGGCTCATCCTCAACAACGTCACTTCCCAAGGGAATACCTCTGATGGTTTGTTCCTTGCAGGGGCTTCTCAAGCACAAGTGAGTGACAGCTGGTTCACAGGTAATGGAGATGATGGAGTGCATGCGGAAAACAGTACTGACCTTAGCCTGTTCAACGTTATTTCACAGGACAACGCCGATGTTGGCTTGGTCCTGCTTGACGATGCTCAAGCAAAGGTGAGCAATAGTCAGCTCATCAACAACAGGTGGGATGGACTACTTATTGGGACTAATGCACGGTTATCCCTTAACGATTCCACGCTATCCCGCAACAGTGCCTGGGGCCTGGCTATGTATGCTGCTCCATGCTTTGAAGGGTTAAATGTAGCAACACACCCTGCCATTCAGATCACTGGTAGTGGTAATGAGATCCGTGATAATGGACATGGATTCTGGTTCACCATAAGTGGACGGAAGCAGTTAGGTGATGGGATTGGCAATCTCTGCCCCGGCCCGCGTAAGTTCGCTTGGCCTGCGGGACTAGCAATCCCTTACATCCTAAAAGTACAGTTCCCTACCACAGTCACTGTAGGCCAACCCCAAACCGGGACCATTGAGTTCATCGATTCGGACGGCGGGCTCGCTGAGGTAAACTTTGAGATTGTACAGGGCGATTTGAAGATGATCCAGGTCTTGCCGGGATTATCGTTTGATCCTCAGATGAGACACAAGGCCCAAGGGGTTATACCCTTTTCAGTAGTCGTGAAGCAGCCGCAGAGTGTAAAACTACGTGTAATCATAATGGATAAGGGAGGTAATCAGAGTAGACCTGTGGAATTTGCGTTTGAAGCACTGTAAGAACAGGAGGCTTCATGAAGTCAGATGTGCTCTTTGGGATCATCATTGCTATCTTGGGGCTAGGTGTCATAGCTTGGCTGGTAATCGGATCCTTCAAGCAGCCCACCCTTGAGTTCCACCAACTAGCAGGGAGCTGCAATCGAGGCGATGAGCACCAGGCGTCTATTACCCCTGGTGCCAGTGAGATCCAATTCACGGGGGTGATTATCACGCCCATTCCTTGCGTCACATTAGAAGCTACGCTGCAGCACAAGAGAAGCGCTCTTATCGTAGCCATCAGGAGCACAGTGCTCGACAAGCCCTGCCCTGACTGCATCGGCCGCGTCGGATACTCGGGAAGGATCTCCAAGCTCTTGCCAGGGGTTTATACCCTCCAGATTCTGCATAATGGCAAGGTCGTGGCATCTCAGGAGGTCAGAGTGCAATAGTCGCTGCTCTCCCCAAGGAGGTCGCGAAGATATGGTGAGCTTCAGTAAAGCCGTGATGATAGCAACGTTAGCGATGGTGATCCTGGGGCTGTGGGGATCACAAAATCAAAACCCAAGCGAGGAATACTCGATCTTCCTAAAGTCTCGGACGCTCGTGCCATCGCCAGGGGTGAGTCCTGCTTTGCTCCAGCAGATCATCCCATTTACTTCTGACCCCACCGCGCGCTATTACGTCATCACTCAGTTTATGAAGATACCTGGCCCCCACGAGATGGCCGCGTTAGCCGAGCTCAACGTCCAGTTGCTGGAGTATCTTCCGAACCTCGCATGGTTTGCTTCCCTCCCCGCTTCTATCGAGCGTCTCCACCAACTGGGTGCTCTCCCCTTCCATCGGGCAACTCTCGAGATTCAGCCGATAGATAAGCTCGCCCCAGAGCTCTCTCAAGGGGTGGGCCAATGGGCCCGCAATCCCGATGGCACCGTCAGCTTCAATGTGCAATTCTTTAAGGACGTTCCCTTGGAAGAGGGCCGCAGGATCGTCACCTCTCTTGGCGGTCGTGTCACCGCTGAGCTCACTGTCCTGCATACCCTAACGATCACACTGCCCGAAGCGCAGCTCCAGAACCTAGCCCAAGAAGTCAAAGTCCAGTGGATCGATCAGGTGCCTCCCCCACCAAGCAGGGACAACGACGGTATCCGTGCTGCCACGGGCATCAATGTTGTTCAAGCCCCACCCTATAACTTAAATGGCGATGGGGTTATTATCGGCGAGTGGGATGGTGGGTGGGCTGATGTCTCTCTCGGGGCACACCCAGGGCACCCCGACCTGGCAGGTCGGGTGATCATCGGCGATCCAGACTGCGAGGAGGAAGATTGCCATATTGACGATCATGCGACCCATGTAGCCGGGACGGTCCTCGGAGATGGCACAATGAGCACAGCAGCTGGAGGGACACCACGCCAGTGGCGGGGTATGGCTCCTCAGGCGCGCATCGTCTCGTTTGAGTGGTGGGGCAGGGAGCTGAACGAAGCCGTTGCAGAATACCAGAGGGCTATAGAGACCCATAATATTCAGCTCTCGACGAATTCCTGGCGCTACCGTTCCGGGGGAGTGTACGAATTTGGCAGTCAGTTCTATGATCGAGTGGTTCATGGGGATCTTGGTAGGCCGATCAGCATTCTTGGCTCAGCGGGCAACCTGGGGGAGGAGGGCTGGGGATGGCTCAGCGTGCCCAACAGCGCGAAGAACACCATTACCGTTGGGGCCACGGACTCGGCCACTAGTGTGCTTTGTGAATTTAGCAGCCGCGGGCCAACGGCTGACGGCCGGCTCAAGCCCGACATCGTCGCCCCAGGATGTGACAGCCACGAGGGAGGAATCCACTCGACCATCCCTGATCTGTTCATTGACAACTGGGACTTTGATGACTGTGATGGCAGCGGTGATGACTTCTGCTATCCCTATGATGATATGGAAGGAACTTCAATGGCTACTCCCGCTGCTGCCGGTGCGCTCGCGCTGATCTTGCAGCAATATCGCCTCACCAGGGAAGAAGAACCTCTCCCTTCAACCCTGAAGGCCCTGTTACTCCATGCCGCTCGCGATCTGGGGCGGGCAGGCCCAGATTATGGGTACGGCTACGGTCAGATTGACGTGAAAGCTGCGGTCGATTTCATCCGCGCAGGCCAGGGAAGTATCATCGAAGCTGACGTGACAGCCCAAGACGAGGTGGACACCTATCTCCTTCGTGTTGCTCCCCAAACAGAGGTCCTGAAGGTGACGCTCGTGTGGGACGACGTTCCAGGGGCTTTAAATGCAGCCAGGGCTCTGGTCAACGATTTGGATCTGGAGCTGGTCGCTCCCAATGGCACAATCTTTTACCCTTGGCTGCTTGACCCAGAAGCGCCAGCGGCTCCAGCGAAGACAGGCCCTGACCATATCAACAATGTTGAACAAGTTGTGGTGAAGAACCCCGTAGCCAGCTCTGAATGGCTCCTCAGGGTGAGAGCATTCCGGCTTCCTTCCGCCATCTCTGAAAGACAACGAGACTCGCATCAGCGGTATTCGCTGATCGTCGAAGGCGGGAGCCTGGTGACTGCCTACGAGAAAAGAGAGAAGGAGTGATGATCCATGCAACGCAGCTTGCTCCTCAAGAGCACCCTGGTGGCGTTTTGGGTGATAGGGTTGAGCGTTCAGATCCCACCTAGCTTTGGTCAGCCTTCCCTGCTCAGCCAAAAGGACGGTCAACTTCCGATGAACTTCAATCGCCCCTCGAGGCTCCCCCCACGCTATGAGGAATCTAGTTCGCTGCTGCCTGCTTCACTCTTTAGGACATCTTCGAGTGCTTATGGGGTCCAGTTCACTCGTCATGCTACATCAGCACAGGAGGCTTCTGCTGAAAAAGCCCTCGTTCAGATTTCCTCGTTTTTCTTGAGCGAGGGGAAGTACAACTACCACAAGACGGGCTCCGGGGTGATCGTCCATTCCAGCGGAACCGTGCTCACCAATGTCCACGTCATACGCGACACAGGACAACAAGGATGCACGATCACGATTCCCAATCCGCCGCGAGCGAACCTGCTGGTCATCTTAATCCAAGACGCGGAACCGCCGGTGCCGAAGTTCGCCGTTGACCTGCGCGGCCTGACGGGAGAAGCCCTCGCCCGTGCCATCCTTGCGGAAGACCTAAGCCTCGATCTAGCGATCCTGCGAATTAATAAGCGCATAGCTGGTAAAGAGCCCCCAAAGAATCTGCAAGAGCTCGTTAAGGCCGTCCAAGACAATACCCTGGAATTAGCCGATCTGGATGAACCAGTAAATCTCGAATCCCTGCCGCTGTGGGACACAGCCGCAGTGGAGGTAGGCCAAGATGTCCAGCTGGCTGGCTACCCAGCTCCCAAGCCCGAACTTCCCCTGACCCGCCTGACCTTCACAGAGGGGCCGGTATTGGAGAAGCACCCTGAGGGGACTATGGTCTTAGATCGCGCCTTTGCTACCTATGGCTTCAGCGGCGGCGCCCTGATAGAGAAGCGCAGCGGCTTTGCCATCGGGATCCTCTGCGGCGGGCAATCTATAGAGACCCCTGCGGGGCCACTGGTTTTAGCTGTAGGCCGCGCTCTTGATGCCAAGGTCCAGCAGCTCCTGAACAAAGTCCCGGAGATCAAGCGTCGGCCCGTGCCCCGCTTCACTCTCACACCGGAGTTCCCCAAGCCTGGCGAGACTGTTACCTTTGATGCTTCAGATTCCTTCGATCCCGACGGCCGAATTAGTAAGTACGAGTGGGATCTTGACAGCGATGGCAAGCCCGACGCCGAAGGGGGGCAAGTCCAGCGCACCTTCCAAGACGATGCCCGGGTGACGCTTATAGTCATCGACAGCGATGGTCTTGATGCCCAGCGCACCCAGCGAGTGATCCTAGGCCGAAGAGAGCAGCTTAAGCAGACACAGCAACAGTGCAAGCCTATCCAAATTGGGGCTCGCACCTTTGACACTATTCGAGATGCAATCGAAGCCGCTCAGCCGGAGGAGACAATCACCGTGGGCCCCGGAACTTGCCAGGAGAACTTGGTCATCACCAAGAGCCTGAAGCTCCAGGGCGCAGGGCGGGAGAAGACCATCCTGTTGGGCGATGGCCGCGCGCCAGTGATCGCCGTCTGTCCCCGAAAGACGACAGGTGAATCGGCCTGCCCTCAGCCTGTGGAGGTTACCATCGAGGGCTTCACCATCCGCAATGGGCTCCATGCCCTCCAAGCTCTGGCGAATGCTAAGGTCACCGTGCGGGAGAGCGATCTTCTAGAGAGCGTGCAACAGGGGGTGGACGCAGCCTTTGGAGCGGACGTCACGCTCGTTAACAACCGCCTTAGCCGCAATGATGAAGAAGGGTTCGTGTTGGAGGGTGGGAGGGCCGAACTTCAGGGAAACACCATCTCCGACAACGGGGATGAGGGTGTGCTGATCAAGAACCTCCGCACACACAATAAGTTTATCCCTGCTGAGGCACAGCTGGCAGGAAACACGATTGATAGCAACGAAGGTTTTGGGGTCTTCGTCACCCAATCTGCATCGGTCAAAATCCAAGGGAGCAGGATTAGTCGCAGCGGGAGCAATGGCTTGGAAGCGGACGAGCAGGCAAATGTCAAGGTTGTGGACACGGAGATTCAGGAGAACGCTGAACATGGTGTTCGCCTGTTTGACGCCACAGCGGAGATCACGGAGAACACGGCCATCTCCGGCAACGGGCGGCATGGCCTCTCTGTGAGGGGCTCGGCCACCGTGACCCTCACCTACTCCACCGTCTCCGACAACAGGTGGGATGGCCTCTGGGTGAGGGACTCGGCCAAGGTGAGCCTCCTAGAAACTTCGGTTTCTGATAACAAGTCCAATGGTCTCTCCGTAGGAGGCTCAGCTCAGGTGACGCTCACCAACTCTCAAGTCTCTGGGAATGAGGGGGACGGCCTGTGGGTGGTAACCTCTGCCCGCGTGGAGATCCGTGACAGCGTGATCAAAGACAATAAAGGCACATTCAGTGACGGCCTCTTCATTCGGGCCTTAGCTACGGTAATTCTGCAAAATACCATGGTCTCCGGCAATAAGCTAAATGGCCTCTCCGTATGGGACTCAGCTACGGTGACCCTTGTTAATTCTCAAGTCACTAATAACGGGCAGGATGGTATCGAAGCGAAGGACTCAGCACAAGTGACTCTTACGGCTGATTCTCGGATCTCTAGTAATGATGTGCGCGGGCTCTTGGTGTTAGGCTCAGCCCGAGTAATCCTCCAAGACACCACGGTTTCTGCTAACGGCACAGGTCTCATGGTTGGAGGCTCAGCTACAGTAAACCTGAAAAACGCAACAGTTCTCAGCAATGACGTTGGCCTTGTCGTTGGTATAACAGCTCGGGTAACCCTCTCGAATAAAACCACGATCTCCCGCAACTACGACGGGCTCAGGGTGCTCCAAAAGGCCTCGATGACCCTCATCGACGTCCAGATATCCTTCAACAGACAGGACGGGCTCTTCGTATCCGACGAGGCTACGACGGAAATCCGCGATAGCGTCATAGAGTACAACGACCGCTGCGGAATCTACGTGTTGTCCAACAAAGCTAAAGTACAGGGCTCACCAAACGAAATGCGGATCAACGGGGCCGATTTGTGCGGCTATGCCCCTTTTAGCGTGAGGAAGCCTCTTGTTCCTCAGACCGATCGGAAGGAGATCCATATTCCCAGCGATTTTCCTGCGATGAAGTGCCCTCCGAGCCAGCCGGTTCAGTGCGCCATTGATGCCGTAGCCCCTGGCGGCGTGATTGTCTTGGCTGCACTGGCATTCGAAGAAGGCTTGACGATATGGAAACCTCTCACTTTGCGGGGGGCTGGTCAGGAGCAGACCTACCTACGGGCTGGATATGAAAACAACTTGATCGTCTCGATCCCTAGCACAGTCAATGGTGCAGTGCTGGAGGAGTTAACGATCACTGGCAGCGATCTAGATGGCCTGTTGATCTATGGGGAAGCGACCCTGCGCAACGTCACGGTATCAGACAATGCATATGGCCTCTCCATATTGGACGCAGCCACAGTAACCCTCCAAGAAACCCAGGTTTCTGAGAACAAGTACGGCGGTCTTTCCATGGTGGACTCGGCTCAGGTGACGCTCGCTAGCTCACGAGTCTTTGACAATGGCGGATATGGCCTTGAGGTGGGAGACTCAGCCCAAGTGACCCTCAAGAGCTCGCAGGTCTCCAGTAACAAGTGGGGCGGCCTCCTTGTGGTGGACTCGGCCAGGGTGACCCTCATTGATAAAACCATGGTCTCTGACAACGGGATGAACGGTCTAAAAGTAGTCCGTACAGCTATAGTGATCCTTCAAGACACGGAAATCTCAGGTAACAGGTGGAGTGGCCTATCTGTAGAGGATTCTGCTGGGGTAAAGATCCTAAACAGTCGGATCTTCGGCAACCAAACCTACGGCATAGCACTTGAATTTAAAGCCTGCGGCTTCTCGGACGATGGCTTCCACGGCCAAGTGGAGGGAAGCGGTAATGAGATCCATGACAACGGACGACTCGACCTGTGTCCCCAAGACTTCCCCTGGCCTAAGGACTTCGTGATCCCGCCCTCTCCAGGGCTGGATGAGGCTGAGGTCTGCCCTAGTGGCTGTCCCTTCGCTTCGATCCCCGAGGCGGTGCGGGCGGTCCGGCCGGGCGGGACAATACGCGTCCGGGCCGGGATATACTCTCAACCTATTGTCATTGCCAAAACCTTGACACTTCTAGGGGAAGGGGCAGATAAGGTCCTGATTCAGGGGATGGAGGGGATCGGGATCGTCATAGACCATGAAGAGCCCATCACGGTCACAATTGCAGGAGTAACGATTAGTCAAGCCCAACGTGATGGTATTGAAATCCGCAGCAAGGCGCGGGTGACTCTCCAAGACATGCAGGTTTTTAACAATCACATGTGGGGCATCTCTATAGAGGATTCAGCCACAGTGAGTTTGCAAAACGTTCAGATCTCAGGCAACGGGCACGGTCTCTCCGTGTGGGGATCGGCCCGGGTGACCCTTACTAATTCCCGGATTTCTGACAACTATTGGGGCAATGGCCTCTCCGCGAGGGTTTTGGCTCAGGTGACCCTTACTAACACCCAGATCTCTGGTAACGGAGACAACGGCATCGAAGTGGAGGACTTAGCGATGGCCATCCTTGTCAGAAGCACGTTCTCCAATAATAGAAAGTGTGGAGTTAAGGGATATCGTATCTTTGGCTGGGAGAATACTTTCTTCGAGAATGGCACAGATATCTGCGATTCTGACAAGCAGCGTCTTAGTCGCACCTTGCCTCCTGATTCTCATAGCAGGTTGTATATCGCCGTCCCTCGGGATGCGTCCTCCCTTCAGCAGGCTATCGATCTAGTCGCCGAGGGGGGTATAATTACCATAGCACCCGGTACCTACGAAGAGACGCTCGAAATCCTGAATAAAAGCTTCGTCCTGCGTGGGGCGGGGCTTGATCAGGTGAACCTGCAATCGAGAGATCGGGGTTCAGCCATCCTTGTCTTTGCTGACGAAGCTAAAGAGGTGCAGCTAAGAGGGCTCACCATTGGCCCTTCATCGCGTGATGGCCTTGACGTATGGGGTTTAGGCATGGTAACCCTTGCTAACGCCAAGATCTCTGACAATGGGCGAAATGGCATCTCTGTGGGAGATGTGGCTCAGGTAATTCTTCAAGATACCTGGGTCTCTGGCAACAAGTGGTACGGCCTCGAGATAAGGGACTCAGGCCTCGTAAACCTCCAAAACTCCCAGATCTCCAGCAATGGACGTAATGGCTTGCAAATATGTCCCCTCCTCACTGAATCTGAGTGTACAGCTCAGGTAACACTTACCAACTCCCAGAGTTTCACTAATGGGGGGAGTGGTCTCTTCGTGGGGGACTTAGCCAGAGTAATCCTTCAGAATACCCAGATTTCTAGCAATGAGCTCTACGGCCTTGACATAGTGGATTTAGCTATGGTAAATCTAAAAAATGTCACAATCTTTAACAATAAAAGCAACGGCCTCAACGTGCAGCACCTAGCCAAAGTGAACTTACAGGATGTGCAAGTCTCTAACAACGGGTGGTACGGTTTCCTCGCTGAGCATTCGGCTAAGGCGAGTCTTACCAATGTTGAGGTTTCCAATAACAGATGGGATGGTCTCTTGGTGAAGGATTTAGCCGTGGTGGAGGTGCAAAGAAGCACGATAGAGGGCAATGGAACTGACCCTAGCTGTGTTAAGCCGGATGAAATCTGCAACGGCATTGTGATCGCAGAACACTCCCAGGCGACGATTGTTGACTCTATTATTCGTAACAATACCGATTGGGGCGTGGCAGTCTGGCTCACGAAGTGCGGGTATTCATCGGACGTCTTCACCGGCCAAGTGGTTATGCAAGGCACGAACACAATTGAGGGCAACAACAAGTCAGGCAACCAGAACGGCATGGGCAATCCGGGGGAGCACCCGTGGAACCGACCGGAGGTGCCCGACGGGCAGGTGTGTCTGCCGTGAAGGGGAGAGCTGGCAGCTATCAATAGGCCTCAAGCCAAGCGGCATCCTGGTGGTGAACGCCGACACGCCAGAAACACAGATCGCGCAACACGTTGGCCTCCAGGCGGCAAGGAGAGGTCAACAACTTGTGGAGATGGGGCAGACTCGTAGTATAATATTTAGGTAAATCTTCCATAAGGGGGAGTGTGCCATGGCCGTGAAAGTCATTAATATCTCCCTGCCTCAGGAACTGCTCGCAGAGATCGACCGACTGGCACGCCAAGAAGGGCGCACGCGCAGTGAGCTCTTCCGCGAGGCCGCCCGCCGCTATCTCGAGGCCCAAGGGGGAGCTTCCTGGACGGCAGCCGACCTCAGGGCTTTTGGGGGGTTTTCAGCCGCGGCGTTCAACCGCCTCTGGGACAACCCCATCGATGCCCAGCTGTGGGACAGCTGGAAGGAGAGGCATGCCCGCAAAGCCAAGGCGCGGTGATGTGGTGCTCTTGCCCTTCCCGTTCGCCGACCTCACCACTACTAAAGTGCGGCCCGCTCTGGTGCTCAGCGGCTCTCTCTATCATAAGAGTGAACCGGATATCATTGTGGCGGCTCTCACGAGCAACGTAGCCGCCCACCAAGGGCCTACTGATTATACCCTCCAAGACTGGAGGCAGGCAGGCCCCTCAGTGGTTAAGGCCTCCTTAGCCACCGTGGAGCCTTCTCTGGTGTACCACCGCCTGGGACACCTTACGGACCGAGATCTTAGGGAGGTGGAAGAGAGGCTCAGGCTAGCCCTCGAGCTGTAACACTGAGCCTCCGTCTATGCACATCCTGTGCGCTCAGGCATGGAAGCCCTTGACTCTTAGGTAACATTATGCTAGAATATTGTTACCCAAGAAAGGAGGGCCATGCCTCTGCCCAAGCGCCTCCAGCAGGACCTGAAAAAGCTGAGCCCCCGCGAGCTAAAGGCGCTGCGCGCCTGGCTCAACCAGCGGATCCAGCAAACAGAGCAAGAGGGAGAGAAGCTTCCCGACAAAGCAAGCCCTACTAAGCGGCACTACACCTACCGCCGCGAGTACGTCAAGTGCGGCAAGAAGGGCTGCTCCTGCACCACGGGCAAGGGCCATGGCCCCTACTGGTACGCCTATTGGCGCGAAGGCAAAAAACTCAAGAAGAAGTACATTGGCACAAAGAGAACAGGAGGTGGCTGAGATGCTCCGCGTGCGCGTGCGCTATGAAGATGAAGAGAGCCGCGCTGCCCTCAAGAAGGCCGGCTTCCGCTGGAATCCCCAGATGAAACTCTGGGAAGGACCGGACACCCCAGCCAACAGGGAGCTGCTCGACCGCCTCGGCCTCACCCCTGAAGCGCTGCTGGCCCCCGCCGCAGATCACCAGCTGGAGCGCCAAGAGAAAGTGGCGATGGGCGATCTTCTCGGCGAGTACATCTACAGCTTCAACAAAGAAGGGCGCCGCGTGGTGGGGATCAGCTGGGCTGGGGCCAAGCGCCTCGCTCAGACCTACCTACCAGGCCTAGAGGTGGAGCTGGTGCGGGTCGATACCACCGACAAGTGGATCGCCGTAGTGGTCAAGGCCAAGACGGAGAAGGGCAGCGCCCTGGGAGCCGCCCAAGTGCCGGCCAGCGAGCGCTTCGCCTACACCATTGCTATCAACAAGGCTCAGCGCAACGCCATCATGAACCTGCTCGATGAGGCCGTAATCAAGCGCGCTCTGGAAGAATACCTCTCCCACGAGCACGCCTAAGCGCTGCAGCCCCAACTGGTGCCCAACGTCCCGGTGGAGCTGCTCTTGTGTCACCGACAGGGAGCTCGGCGCACTTTATCCTCAGCTCGGCGGTGATAGACCATGCTGACTCTCGAGAATGTAACAGCAAGATATGGGATAAGCGACCGGGCCCTGCGGCGGCGTCTGGACGCTCTCGGCCCTCTGATCACCCCTCATCTCCATCGGGGGCAGAATAACGCCTTACTCTTTGATGACGGGGCTTTGGCAATCCTTGACCGGTTGATGCAAGTCCAACGGGAGACCGGACTGGGCCTCACCGAGGCGGTGGAGAAGATCAAGAGCGAGCTTGCTTCCAGCAATACCAACACCGCCGAGGAGCGTCCACAGTCCGTCCACTCTCGCGCTGACCCCTCTGTCCTCACCAAGCTCATCGCGGCCTACGAAGATCGTATTGAGTCCTTGGAGCGGGACAAGGCTTACCTCCAAGCGAAGCTCGATGAGGCGCTGGCCAAACTCCCGGCACTCCCACCCTCACCTCCTCCCCCTCTCACCCGCTGGCAAGCGCTCAAGCTCGCCATCCTCGGCAGATAATGCTCTATTTGGCTCCCCCTCCCTCCATCAGGTATCCTTATCCAGGAAGGTGGTGAAGATGGAGCAACCCAAGCCGCCCAAACCCGAGAAGCCCGACCTCCTCAGAGACCTGTGGAGGGACCAGAGCCTGCTGAAGCTGCACCTGCTCGATGGCACGGTGCTGGAGGGAAGGATCAAGCAGTTCGATCAATACAACCTGCGTGTCAAGGTCGAGGATGGCACGGTCTATCTCATCCCCAAGCACGCCCTCGCCTATATCGAGGTGATCCCTTGAGACCCACAGCAGCATGCACTAGCCTAGGCCCCCACTCTTGTTGTAGAGTCTATTCGAGTTGACCTTGCTCAACATTTTCATCTATAATCCCTTTGGTGGGTGAGAGGACCCCCAATGAAATAATATGAAGACTATCGCTATTGTGAACAACAAGGGTGGGCAAGGCAAAACCACAACGGCGGTCTCCTTGGGTGCGGCGTGGGCTTTGAAGGGATATCGGGTTCTTCTTGTTGACTTTGACCCGCAAGCTTCAGCGACAGCCGCACTGGGTATTGAAGCAGAGGACTGCGACACTACGATAGCCGAGGTAATGGAGGGCATCGCGCCGATTACTCGAGCTATCCTCTCCACGTCTATCGAGGGATTAGACTTAGTCCCAGCGCGGCCGTCTCTAGCGGAAGCCAATCTCTACCTTGTGCAAAAGATCGGTCGTGAAGCCCGACTGAAGAAGGAGCTGGCTCGCTTCCAAGACCAATATCACTTCTGTCTCATTGACTGTCCTCCTTCGACATCACTGCTGACAGTCAACGCGATCGTGGCTGCTCAGTACATCATTATCCCAGTTACGCCAGATTTTCTCTCTATGAAAGGTCTCGCCCAACTCCAAGACATCCTTGGGGAGATTCGATCTAACCTGGATACCGATGTGCGAGTGCTTGGCATCCTGCCCACGATGGTTGACTACCGCAAGGGGGCGACACGCGAAGCCCTCGAGATCCTTCGCGAAAACTTTAAGGATTTAGTCTTTAAGACTGAGATTCGTATCAACGTCCGCCTTGAGGAAGCTCCAAGCCACGGGAAAACCATCTTTCAGTACGATCCGCGTTCAGTGGGCGCCGAATGTTACTGGCGATTGGCGGAGGAGGTCCTGCAGCGATGCCGAAGAGGTTAGGCCAGAGCGCAGTCAGCCTGTTCCGCAAGACGGAGCCGACCCAGCTGGAAAAAAAGCGACCTGCCAAGGCGTCAACACGCCCCTCACGTGCCCAGGCACCCCCGGAGACGGAAGAAGCCAACGAGAAAGTCACCTTTCTCTTGACGCCAAGTCAGTCAATGTACCTGGATGAGCTCTGCTTAAAGGTCAGGCAGAGCACCGGCTATGCTCTGGCCCGCACTGAGGTCATACGAGCGGTTATCAAGCTGCTGATGGACTTGGATGTAGATAAGGTAGTGTCGGATCAGATACATAAGCTGCGGCAGCGTAGGCGGACAGACATGGAATCGGCCATCGAGCAAGTATTAGCGGAAAGCATCGCGAAGCACTTCCAAAGGGGGCAAAAGGGCTGAATCCGTAATTCCTGAATGACAGCATACTGTTAATATGGAATGAAGGAATTCATGAATTCTGGAATGATGGAATTCCTTCATTCATGAATTCCATCATTCAGGAGCGAAAAGTCCGTGGACACGTGTCCTTGACTTTCCCCGGGCAAATGTGGTATAGATTACAGTTGACCCATCTCAACAGGAGGCGGCATGAGGAAGCTGCGACTTATTCGCAAGCAGAAGGCTCTCAGCCTGCGAGCGCTCGAGCGACTCTCAGGCGTGGACTATTCGAGCATCTCTAAGATCGAGACAGGAGAGTCCATCCCTAGGCTGGAGACCATTCTCAAGCTAGCAAGAGCGCTCCAAGTCGACCTTAACGACCTGATTGACCCTGCAGAGTTGGGGTTGTCAAAGTAGTTAGTCCGATCCAGTTAAGAGGGGGTGAATGGACGACCAGCGAACAGATTAGAGCAGCGCGTAGAATCCTATAAAAATTTAAGACTCTGAGCAGCCACTCAGAGTCTAGGTTTGCTGGTTTGCCCCTAATCTGGAAACCAGTATAGCGGATTTTTGTCAAAAAGTCAAGTCCCCCCATCCTCGGCTCTCAAGCTCGGAGAGCTCGCGCCTAGATTGGTACTTGCATCGGGTGGGAGTGCGCACGGAATCGGTGCGTCGTCTAGCTCAGGTCGCCTTGGCGGTCGCGGGCGCTGGAGCAGAGATCACCGAACGGCAGCTCCAAGAGCTCACAGGCTACGCGCTGAGCACCGTGCGCCTGGGATGCAAACGGCTCGTCGGCCTAAAGGTCCTCTCCCCTATCCCCAAACCCCTCGGCCGAGGCTATCTGAAAGCCTATCGAGTCGTTTGGGGGCAGAAGCATCGGAATCCGCATCAGGCAAGAGATTTCTCAAAAAGTCGCCGGACAAAGACTCAAGTCTTTAAAGACTTAAAAAACACACCTAAAGACGTGCCGTCTCAGGAGGGGTTATCATCTAGGGGAAGAAGGGGTTCTGAGAGCTATCAAGGTGCTGAAGCCAAGAGCGTCGTCTTGGTGATGGGCGCGAGGTTCTACCGCCAAGCGATGATGCAAACGCGGCGAGGGCTTGAGGGCTGGGAGCTCCCCGAAGGAATTCGTCATGCCCTCGAAGGGCTGATCGGCACTCGTTTCGACGGGATGACGCTGGCCGACGCCCGTGAGCTGGTGGCGAAGGTCTGGGCGATGCGAGGGGAGATCGAGGCCCTTGCGCGGTCGGGAGCGTCGCCGCGACGGGTGTGTGCCTTCGTTGCGGGTCGCTTGGCGGGAAAGCCTGACCGAGCCAAGCGTGAGGTCTTACGACGTACCGCTGAGCTGATCCGACGGGCTCTCGATCCTGAGCTAATTGAGCGACGGATTGCGGGGCTGAGGCGCTTTGCGGCTGAGCGAGAGGCTGAATTCAAAGCTGGGCAGGTTTGCAAGCGATGCGGGTATAAGCACACGCAGCTTGAGTACAATTCAGGCTATCGTGACGAGGGCACAGGGACGCTCTCATGCTTTGGCTGGGTGCGCATCAAGCTTGAGGAGCTGCGCGAGCAAGTCAAGCTCGCGGAACGTCGACAGCGAGAGCAGCAGTGCCGGCAATGCGGCAGCTTGCTGCGCGAGGGTCAGATCGAAGGGCTGTGCTGGGAATGCTGGCACGATGCGCAGCATGCTGCGCGACCTTCGGCTCATAGTCGGACGCCCATGTTCAGGGGTACGCTTGTGGTCCCAAACCCTGTTTCTTTTAGCTGAAATATTCAACAATCTCGCGGGGCATTTTTCTACCTGCGCGCTATAAAGGCCGCAGTTGGCTTCTGTCGCCTGGGGGGGGTATTTAGGGCTGTGCTACCGGCCCCAACGCCTCGCAGGGCTGTCTTATGTAACTGTACCTGGCCCATGCTGTTACCTAAGATACTGTGGGCGTGGGGCGTGCAGTTGCCAAGGCAAGTCCGTTCCTTTACAGTGAGGGGGGTATGGGGAGCGCGAGTGCCAAGAAGACGGTTCGTGGACTTCTCAGGCGGATTCAGCGTGATCCTGCCGACCGCCGCTTGAGGGCGCGATGGTTTCAAGACATCTTGGCCGTGGCGAAGTGGAAGAAGATCCCTCTTGCTGAGCTTTTTAGGCGAGCGGGGAAGAGTCGACAGATCTACTACAAGTTCAGGGTGCTCGGCGATGTGCCCCGCCGTTCGACGCTGTGGCGGCTGTGGGAAGCGCTGGGCTTGAGTGAAGAGGATCGAGCGCGGCTGTTGTCAAGGAAGATTCTGCTCTCTTCGGAAACGCTGAAGCTCTTAGAGACCTGGCCTGTAGTCGAGAAGCTCTTGATTGAGGGGTTTCAAGGGCGTGTGCGAGGGGCGGGGAGGAAGGTTGTGGCCATGCGGCGCGCCCGGGGGTGGAACCAAACGGAGCTAGCCAAGGCTGCGGGGGTGAGCAAGGGGCTGCTCTACAAGATAGAGACGGCGCGCTGGCGCGGAGACTTCAGCACCTACGTGGGGTACCTCGAGCGCATTGCCCAGGCGCTGGGGGTTGGTGTTGAAGACTTGTTTTGATCCCCTTGTAAACCCTGGGCGCGCGATCAGCACTGCTTTCTAGCCCTATCGAGGAACTTGATCACCCTTGTAGGCTTGCTGGGGGAGTCGTGTGCGAGGGATTTCCCATGTAAACTGTTGTGGGAATACCGTTGTAATGATGATTTTATGTTGTGATTGTCCGACCAAGCTGGTATAATGAAAGTGGCATAATTCTGACAAGCGAGGTGATGGAGAATGGCAAACAAAGCGAAGCCCACAAGAGACTTCCCTGGCGGGGGTCTAGAACAAAGGCACGCCCGCACGCGGGCAACGTGCGGGCAGAATCCTGCCGCTTCCAAAGAGGTGGTGATACATGGGGAATATACCACAAACTTCCACCCCACGTCAAGTCTTCCGAAGGCGATCGCGTAGGATGGTTAGGGGGTACACGCGACTCCCTAACACGGTGCTCTTAGACTGTAGGCTGACCTCTGACGCTCGATTCGTTTATGCTCTGCTGGCCTATCACGCGCGTCCTGGTAAAGAGGAATGTTGGCCGGGGCAGGAGCGTTTGGCACAGCTTTGTAAGTGGTGGACCAGAAAAGGGCGACCTAACCGCTGGCGGGTGCAGAGAGCCCTTGATGAACTTGAGGAGGCGGGCTTGATTGGGCGGGCGCGAGGTGGCACACGCCGTTCGAACACGTATTTTCTCAACCCGGTTCCTGAGGAGCTGTCTGCTCTTGAGCTAGAAGTCGAGGGCCAGATGGTAGAGAGCTTGCCCGCGGTGATGCGCAACAGCCAGAGGAAAGTGCAGCGAAAATCCGCATCTGCACAGTGCGCATCAGGTGCGCGCAGATCTGAAGCGGATTTCCAGCACGAAAATGGGGTGAGTTTGCGCAACGGGGCGCAACACGAAATCGCTGATCAGGGCTGGAATCTCCCCCAGTTTTCTGCCCCCTCTTGCGCACAAAGAATATATTCTTCACTTAGGGGTGAGGGGTCTTCTTCTTCAGTAGACGCTGTGAATGAAGATTTTGAAGTGCAAAACTATGGCGTGTGCGCAGCTATTGAACTCAAAGAATCTGACTGCCAAGCAGACGGCTCACACGCCTCAAAGCTGGGGGATGGGAGAGGGCGCTGTCTTCACTGCGGATGGCAAGGCCGGGCCGAGGAACTGCTCCCGCGGCGCTTTGAGAGCGAGTCTAGGCTGACCTTGCTCTGCCCAGACTGCCGGTGGCTTGCGGGTGTGGCCGTCGAGGTTGTGTAGGTCGATCGTGACGCGGAGGTGACAGAAATGCAGCTGCCACGCGAAAAGTGCACCGAATGCGGGATGATAGCACACATTCCTCTTCTGATGCGCCTTGCGAGCTCTCAAGCAATCTTGCTGCTTGCGCTGCTTGTGCTCAAGGGGATGAGCAAGGAGGCGCGGGAGGAGTTCATGCGAACTCTGTGCGATCAGATCGCTCGGGCGCAAGGGCGGGCTCGGTTCATGGCCCTTCGCGAGCTTGAGGACACTTGCCTCATCCGCCGTGAGCGCCGTGGGGGGCGTACCACCCCTTACATCCTCTTGCTTGCCCAAGAAGAACTCCTCATCACCAACGACTCGGAAGTGTGACACCCCCTACAGTGATGCGCAAAGGTGGGGCTAGAACGCATCGGAAATCCGCATCCCAACAGTGCGCATCAAATGCGCGCAGATCTGAAGCGGATTTCCAGCGCAAATGGAGGGATGGTTTGCGCAACTGCCCGCAACAGGGAAATGGCGATGGGAACGGGATTTCCCTCTCATTTCCCCAGGACTTTTCAGCACGAAGAAGTTCTTCTTCTCTTAGGGGTGAGGGGTCTTCTTCAGAGGATATAGCAGAAGATTCTAGGGTACAGAACTCTGGCGCGCGTGCGCTTGTTGAGCTGAAAAAAATCGGATTGCCAAAAGTGTGGAGCTGCTGGCCAATGGCCCTACGGGATTTGCGATGATTGCCGCAAGGCGATGGTGCGCAAAAGGTGGGCGGGCCACGGGCTTTGAGGAAAGGCACGCTCAGAAACGTGTGCGCGCGCTTGAGGGGGCACAAGCTATCACTTGCTGCCATGTTCTGATCTGGGCCTGCGCAGCAGGTTGCGCACCCCTGCATGGAAGTATGAGCTTGCCCGTGGCACTCTCAATGTGGGCCTTATAGAAGCTGATCGCTGCGGTGCCAGTAGCCAGGTGCGCAGCGTGCTGCCGATGAGGGGTCCAAGTCAAGAATGTCGCACGCGTGTAAAGGGGGGTGTCAACTCCTCACTCCTTTTCGAAGAAGCGCTTCTGCTCTGCATTCTGCAAGATCCGGCACGGAGAGTGTGTACTTGGGGTTATACACAATAGGCGTAGGGCGTTCGTTAACAGCTCTGGGGATGGAGCAGCTTAGGGTCGAGGCGGCTGCGGAAGAAGTTTTCTGTGTCTTTGTCGATGAAGTAGACGTAGCAGCCGCGCATGCCGCGGGTGAGCAGCACGCGGTAGACGTTCTTGACGTAGGCAGTGAATTCATCGCCGCGGGCGCGCGCAGGGGTGATCACTATGAGAAAGCTTCCAGATTTCATTCTCGAAGTTGGTGACAGCTATGCGGTCGTTCGGGTGGGCAGCGACTGGGATGGTGTCCGCGACGCGAAGATCACTCGCGATGATCTGGACGCCTACTTCGTGGGTGATGCGCACGATCTCTCTTCGGGGATCAGGCGGCTTGGCCCTGTCGTCGGCGACTGGCGCCCCATCGATGCCCTGGCTGATCTTGTGGCCACGATCCTAGGCCTGGGCGGGGATAGGAACACGAAAGAATGCCCGAAGTGATCCAGTTCCTAGCAATCTTCTCAGGGGCCAAGAAGATTATCTTCGGGAGATGATGCTGATGAAGCGAACTGTCCTCATAGCCGGGCTTATCTTCACCATTGCCGTCTTGACCGTAACCAGCCAGCCTCAACCCACCGGCAACGCTACCGTGGCTGTGGCATTTGCAGGCCTAGAGAGCACGCTCCTCACCGCGCTGGGCCAGACAAGACGCACCTTCGACGCCGCCGTCTACGACCTGACCCTCGACAGCGTCTTCACAACCCTGCAAGCTCTCAATGCCAAGGGCGGACAGCGCGCATCCTGCTGAGCACTGAGGGCGGTGGGGGACAGAAGGAACGCGAGCTCTGCCAAAAGCTCGATGCCCTGGACAAGGTCGAAGTGCGGCGCCGCTCCAATATGCACCACAAATTTGCCATCC
>Ga0197142_1000295_pt1 | contig 46185 bp, 40 predicted proteins | sample GBS60_MetaG_FD_148614 | JGI IMG/M metagenome (GOLD analysis project Ga0197142, IMG submission 148614) | Sediment microbial communities from Great Boiling Springs, Gerlach, Nevada, United States - GBS 60_MetaG | ecosystem: Environmental > Aquatic > Thermal springs > Hot (42-90C) > Sediment... | reverse complement strand
GGATTACCCGGACTTGGAGCTCTTGGTCGTGGACGATGGTTCAACGGATGCCACCCCCCGAATCGCTGCCCAGAAGGGAGCCAGGGTCATAACAGTTCCCAATGGTGGACTGAGTAGGGCGAGGAACATAGGGTGGGAGTCAGCTCAGGGTGAGATAGTGGCCTACATAGACGACGATGCTTATCCCGATCCCCACTGGCTCCAATACTCCGTCTTCTCCCTTGTCCAGAACAATTGGGCTGGAGTGGGAGGACCCAATATTCCTCCACCGGGGGACGGCCTTGTTGCGGAATGCGTTTCCAATTCCCCCGGGGGACCTGTGCACGTTCTAGTGTCGGACAAGGTGGCTGAACACATTCCTGGGTGCAATATGGTCTTCAGGAGGGAAGCCCTCGAGGCCATAGGAGGCTTTGATCCCAGGTTCCGAATAGCGGGAGACGACGTGGACCTTTGTTGGAGGCTTCAGGAAAAGGGCTGGACCGTAGGCTACTCCCCCGGAGCTGTCGTCTGGCACCACAGGAGAAACTCCCTCAAGGCATACCTCAGGCAGCAGCGGAACTATGGTAGAGCAGAGGCCCTTCTCGAAAGGAAATGGCCGGGGAAATATAATGTCCTTGGCCATGTTTCTTGGAAAGGAAGACTTTATGGCCCTGGTCTTCTGAGACCCCTACCATTGGGCAGGTGGAGCATTTACCATGGCACCTGGGGTAGTGCTCCTTTCCAGTCCCTCTACGGACCTCCCTCCAATCTATGGCTATCCCTCCCCATGATGCCCGAGTGGTACATGTTACTGGCTGTGCTTGCAGCCTTGGGGACGATGGGCTTTCTCTGGAGACCCCTTGTTTGGGCTTGGGTGCCTTTCATTTGTGGCTTTGGGGCCAGTATCTGGCAGGCACTTTTGGGGGCAATGGGTGCGAGGTTCCCATCTCCTCAGGAGGGCAGGAAAAAGAATTTAGTGCTCTTTCGCACAGTAACCTTCTTTCTCTTTTTAGCCCAGCCGGTTGCGAGGCTCTTGGGAAGATTGGATGGGGGTCTCACCCCTTGGAGAAGAAGAGGCAAAGGTAAGTGGAAAATCCCCACAGTCCGGAAAGAGTCCATCTGGAGCGAGAGATGGCAGTCAGCGGAAAAGAGGCTTAGTTCCCTCGAGTCCTTGCTCATCTCAGGGGGAGCGAGTGTGGCTAGGGGGGGGGATTACGACAGGTGGGATCTCGAGGTGAGGGGCGGCTTGTTGGGAAGGGCGAGGGTCCTCCTAGCAATCGAGGAACATGGAGGGGGGAAACAGCAAATTTTGGTTCGGCTCTGGCCAAAACTCTCGGGGTGGGCCCTTGGGACAATGCTTGCAGGGCTGATCCTGAGCGTCTTGGCCCTCCTTGACGGAGCATGGGTTGCTGGGCTTCTCCTCATGTTAGCAACAGGAGGCGTTTCATGGCTCGGGATCTCGGATTGCGGCCATGCCATGGGTGATTTGGAAGACGCTCTGAACGATCCAGCTCTGGGATGGAGATGTGATTGAGAAATACCGGTGGACTAAATGATTCGTTTCCAAGGGGCCGTCCTCCCATGCTCTCTCGTTACAAACCCCTTTTAAGTCATACCTTCAGGCAATGGCCGAGGCTGCTCGTCATCCTCGTTTTCACCGCCATCAGTGCGGCATCTAGCGCTCTTCAGCCATGGCCCTTGAAGCTCCTCGTGGATCACGCACTCGGTAATGAGAGCGTCCCCGAGTTTCTGAGAGAAGCCATGGATCTCATATCCGTCGGCATAACTCCAATAGTCCTCATCGTAGTTGCGGCATGTGCAAGTTTGGGACTCTTCGTGTTTCACAGTGCCATGGATGTGATTCTCTCGTTCACTTGGACCTCTGCTGGCCAACGAATGGTCTTCGATCTAGCATGCGAGGTCTTCCACAGGCTTCAGAGGTTTTCCTTCGCATACCATGCGAGGAGAGGAATAGGTGATTCCCTAAGCAGGCTCACGGGCGACACTTACTGTCTCTACGGCCTGGCCCATGGGCTCCTTGTGGGTCCAGCTCATCAGATCCTAACCATATTGAGCATGGGAGTTGTGGCCTGGCGGCTCGATCCTGGCCTCACTACCATCACTCTGATCGCCATACCAGCCCTTGCCGCCTCCGCCATGTTCTTCGGAGAGAGGCTCCAGAGGACAACTGCTGTGACAAGGGAAGCGGAGGGTCGCCTTCTCACATTTGTGCACCAGACCTTGACAGCCATCCCATTGGTGCAAGCATTTGGGACGAGAATGCTCAACCGGAAGGCCTTCCATCGCCTGGCACAGGATGCGACCTTGGCTACTCAGAAGGGGAGTTTGTTCAGCAACGTGTACGGGATGGTAAATGGTCTGGCCCTCACCATGGGTAGTGCCCTGGTCCTGTTTTTCGGGGGGAAAAGGGTCCTGGCAGATACCATGTCAGTGGGGGATCTTATAGTGTTTCTCAGTTACCTCCGCTCCTGGCATGACGCCACCCAGGAGCTTTTGAGGACTTACGGGAACTTGAGATCAGTGAAGGCCAGTGTGGAAAGGGTGATGGAGGTCCTCGGGGCCCCAGAAGAGGTGAAGGAGATTCCGGGAGCCAAGCCTCTTCCCCCTGCTAAGTCTCCCAACGGTCGAGTGGTGAGGCTGGAAGGAGTGACGTTCGGATACGAGGAGGGGAGGCCCGTCCTCCAGGACATCTGGCTTGAAGCGAGACCTGGAGAAATGGTGGCAATAGTTGGGCCCAGCGGAGCTGGGAAAAGCACCATGGTTTCTCTCATTCCCAGGTTTTTCGATCCCTGGGAAGGAAAAGTGACTATGGATGGTCACGATGTGAGGTATCACAGCCTCTCCAGCGTGAGGGCACAGGTCGCCCTGGTCATGCAAGATCCCTTTCTCATGCCGGTGAGCATAGCTGAAAACATAGCTTACGGTAAACCCAATGCCACTCAAAGGGAAATAGAGGAGGCAGCCCGGCTGGCTTTTGCCCACGATTTCATAGTGAGGCTTCCCAGGGGATACGATACAGTCTTGGGGGAAAAGGGTGCCACCCTCTCTGGGGGCGAGAGGAAGCGCATCGCAATAGCGAGGGCCATCCTGAAGGACGCCCCGATCCTGATCCTGGACGAACCCACCTCTGAGGTGGATGCGAAAACAGAGGCGGAGATAATGAAGGCTGTGGAGGCTCTGGTGCACGGCAGGACCACCATAATAATAGCCCACAGGTTCTCCACTGCCAGAAAAGCGAGCAAGATAGTGGTTGTGGAAGGAGGAAGGATAGTGGAGTGGGGGACCCACGAGGAACTTCTGAGAGCCCAGGGAACATATGCGAGACTCCACCTTCACCAGTTCCGGCTTTTGTCAAAGGAGGGGGCTGCGTGAGAGGCTGGTGGATCAAGCTCCTGAAGTATGCCCTCCCTTACTGGAGGACCCTCGCACTCGTAGGGGCGCTAATGCTCTGCAGCGTGGGGCTCGAGGCCCTGGGACCTTGGCCTGTGAAGATCCTGGTAGATTACGTGTTTTCGGAAGAGCCCTTGCCCGATGGCCTGAGGTGGATAAAGGTCCTGCCTGGGGCCCAAGGGACCATTGGTCTAGTAGGGTGGTTGGCAGGGGCCACTGTTCTCATCTACCTGGCCAACCAGGCTGCCCAAACCGTGAAGACATATTTGGAGACAGGGGTTGGGACGAGGATGGCAATGGATCTGGGGGGAGATCTGTTCGATCGCCTCCAGAGGCTGTCCCTTCGCTTTCACGGGAGGCAAATGACTGGAGATCTCTTGAGGAGAGTAACCCACGACACAGGATGCGTGAAGCAGCTCGTGATAGACGTGGCAATCCCGTCCATCCAGGCCATTTGCACCCTTCTGGCTCTCTTCACAGTAATGTGGAATATGGACAGATCCCTTTCCATCCTCGCCATGATGGTGGCTCCTCCCCTCGGTCTCCTCATAAAGGTATTCGCCCGTCCCATGGCTGAGAGGACCTACGAGCAGCAGAACATGGAGGGGCAAATGATGGCGATGGCGGAGAGGACCCTCACTGCTCTTCCAGTGGTGCAAGCATTCGGTGGGGAGATGAGGGAACTCAGTAAATTCAGGCTCATGTCCATGAAGACCTTGGAGGCGTACCTGAGGGCTGTGGCCTCCCAACTGGAATTCAAGGTGGCGGTGGGAGGGGTTATAGCTGTGGGCACAGCCTTGATCATGGGCATAGGTGGAATACACGCCATAAAAGAGACCCTCACAGTTGGGGGACTCCTCGTCTTTCTCACGTACCTCGCTTCCCTCTACGGACCAATGACTACTCTGGCTTACCTGGCTTCAGGGCTCGCTTCTGCAAAAGGAGGGGCTAGACGGGTCCTGGAGGTGATGGCGGAGAACGAGGAGATCCGGGAAATGCCCGGCGCAAGCCCAATGCCTGCAAGTTCCCCCAAGGGGAGGGAGGTGAAGTTCGAGAACGTCACAGTGGGGTATGAGCCCCACAGGCCGGTGCTCAAAGAGATCTCCTTCGCCGTCATGCCTGGCGAGACCATTGCCATAGTGGGTCCCACTGGTTCTGGAAAGAGCACCCTCGTGAGCTTGATCCCCAGGCTTCTGGATCCGTGGGAAGGAAAGGTGCTCATCGATGGGAAAGATGTGAGGGAGATCTCCCTCGAAAGCCTCAGGTCCCAAGTGGCCATAGTCCTGCAAGATCCTTTTCTCCTCCCTTTGACTATAGCGGAAAACATTTCCTACGGGAGGCCCGGGGCCAATCTGTCGGAGATAATGGAGGCGGCGAAGAAGGCCGGCGCCCACGAATTCATCCAAAGGCTTCCCAAAGGATACGATACTGTGCTTGGAGAGAGAGGAGCAAACCTTTCTGGAGGAGAGAGGCAGAGGTTAGCGATTGCCAGGGCTCTTCTGAAGGATGCTCCCATCCTCATACTGGATGAGCCCACCTCCAGCTTGGATTCCGTGGCAGAAAAGAATCTCCTGGAGGCCCTGGAGAGACTCATGGAAGGAAGGACCACCTTCATAATTGCCCACAGACTGTCCACTGTGGGAAAGGCCGACAGGATCCTAGTTCTCTCCGAGGGAAGGATCGTGGAGATGGGCACCCATCAAGAGCTCCTGGGGATGGGAGGGAGCTACGCCAAACTTTACGAGATCCAGATGGGTGCCATAAAAAAGGTGGAAAGCGTGCTATGTGAGAGCCTTTTGTGAGCATCGTGGTGACCAATTACAATTACGCCCTTTTTCTCGTGGAGTGCGTGAGGAAGTGTCTCGAATCAGACATACGAGAAAGTGGAGCTCATCGTTGTGGCCGATGGCTCAACAGACAACTCCAGGGAAATCATCCAGCCCTTCGAAGGGAAGGCAAAAGTCCTTTTCAAGGAAAATGGAGGGATGGTTTCGGCCGTAAATGCCGCATTTCCCTTAAGCGAGGGAGAGATAATATGTTTTCTCGATGCCGATGATGCCTTCTTTCCCAATGCTTTCCAGACCTTTGTCCAGACCTTTGAAGAACCAAGTGTGGTGGAGGTGGACTGGCCCCTCAAGGTAGTGGATGAAGCTGGAATTCACACAGGGAAGATAGCTAAGAAGGCCGGTCATGCATGGGCGAGGTGGGCCTGGGGGATGGTTTTTCCCTTCCAAGGCCAGAGAAGAGATATGGAATAGATGGTTTTCTCTGGACTATCCTGCCCCTTATGGGAGAGGTGAGGGAACTCCACGAGCCTCTCGGAATCTATAGATGGCATTCCCGCAATTGGTTCGCCAATAGGCCTTTGGAAGAAAGGGTGCTAATAGAGGTCGAGAAATTCGATTTTTACTTTCAGCAACTGGAGAATTGGTCCAGAGGACTCGAGATCCCATGCGATCTTGAGAAGGCCAAAGGGAACTCGTGGTTCCACATGCTGGCCCAGGCGTTAGAGGATCTCGAGAAGGAGGTCCCCCAAGGGAGCACCATGGTTTTGGTGGACGAGGATCACTGGTATGCTGGACCCCAACGGGCTGGAAGGAAAGTGCTTCCCTCTCTGGAAAAAGAGGGAAAGTTTTGGGGCCTTCCCGGAAATGACCAGGTGAGGATCCGGGAGCTCAGAAGGATGATGCTTCAAGGGGCCAGATATGTTGTCTTCAGTTGGTCTACGTTCTGATGGCTGGATTGTTAGGGGTTCGCCAGCTTCCTGGAAAAGAACTCCTCCAAGGTGGTGACCACAGAAAGGGTGAAGGTTTTCCACTTACACCCCCAAAAGGGTCTTGATCGGAGAGGCCCCTTGGGGTACATAGGGACCATGATGGAAAGCGAGCCTTTGGTGAGCATAGTGATAACGAGTTACAACTACGCCCGCTACCTGAGAGAGGCCATAGACAGTTGTCTTCAACAGACTTACCCAGAGATCGAGGTCATAGTGGTGGATGACGGCTCAACGGATGAGTCTCCCCAAATTCTGAGGAGTTATGGTGATGCCATTCGGGCGGTCTTCAAGGAAAATAGTGGGCATGCCTCAGCTTTGAATGTGGGATTCAGGATGAGCAAGGGGCATATCGTCATATTTCTCGATTCCGATGATGCGCTTCTGCCAGGTGCCGTGGAGCACGTTGTGGAGCTTGCGAGCAATGAGGCTGTCTGCAATGTCAGGTGGCAGATGTGGACCATGGACTCAGAAAGCAGGGTGATGCGAAAGAGGGTACCTCCCGACTGGGTCGCCGAGGGAGACCTCAAGGAGGACCTGCTGAAGGAAGGTCCTCACCATTTTTCCCCAACGAGTGGCAATGCTTGGAGAAGAGAGTTCCTCGAAATAGTTATGCCCATACCCGAAGAAACCTTCCGCCTGGGAGGAGGGGATCTGTACCTTGCAACCCTGGCGCCCCTTTATGGACTCGTCAAGGCCACCCCACAGCCAGAGGGACTTTATAGGATCCACACAGAGAAGTATACCCTCCAAAGGCCTTATCAGGAGAGACTCTCTCTGCTCCTCAAGATGTGGGATGGATCTCTCGATGCCTTGGCCAGACATGCGAGGGCAATGGGGATAAAGATCAACCTCACTTCCCTAAAACGAAGGGCTTGGTGGAGAATGGTGGAGCGGGCCCTGAGGGATCTTGAGCAGCTCATTCCTCCCGGGGCCAGCTACATCCTGGTGGACGATGATTTTTGGGGAACTGGCGAGGTCTTGCCAGGTCGTCTGAGGAGATATTTCTTGGAGCGAAGGGGAAATTACTGGGGACCGCCCAGGGACGACAAGACCGCAATAGCTGCACTCGAGGAGATGATCGGTGAGGGAGCTAGCTTCTTGGTGATCGTGTGGTCCTCTTACTGGTGGTTCGGCACATACCCGGCTTTTTCCAAATATCTGAGAGACCACTATAGATGCCTACTCGAGAACGAGAGAGTCGCTGTATTCAACCTGAATATGGCCCCTGATGGCATGGAACCGGGCTCCCAAGGAAAAAAACGACGCCCCCGAGAAGAAGGGGTGGCTCTGGGCTCCAAGTGAGGCAGAGGTCATGAGGGAGAGATTTCCCATGGACGAGGACGCCCACAATCGGGCGATACGGGAGACCATGAGGAAATATGACATGGTCATAAGCCCAGGTGAAGCGTATTACGCTAGGCAATACCTCCACTGGATCGTCCCCGAGCTCGAGAGGCGCTTTTCTCGAAGAGGGATAAAGATCCTTGACTTGGGCTGTGGTCAAGGTCGTTTCACAGTCGCCCTAGCCCATTGGGCATCGGAGTCAGGTGGGGAGATGGTTGGAGTCGAGCTGGTTGAGGAGGCCCTGGAAAAGGCCAAGGAGAGATGCCGGGGGCTTGCCAACGTGAGATTGGTCCAAGACGATATCCTGCATTTCACGAGCAAACAAAAGGAGGCCTCCTTCGATGCCATCCTTTTCATAGAGGTGAGCCTTTTCTTTCCCCATTGGAAGCTCTTGATGGCGGAGATGGCCAGGGTAGTCAGACCTGGTGGGGTGATCTTCGCCTCTTTTAGGTCTCAATACTACAATCTCCTTCAGGCGGTCTGGAGCTGGAGATGGGAAGCAGCCAAGATCGCCCTGGAAAAGAGGGAAGGATACTTGTGGGGCGAACCAGTGTGGTACACCTGGCAGAGGCCAGAAGACATAGTCGGGGCGTGCCGGGAGGTGGGGCTCGAGGTATTGGCCATGAGAGGCATAGGGGTTTGCTCTGGCCTGGAGGAGGATCCCCTTGGGACCATAATGAGGCCTTCTGAGTTGTCCCCGGAAGACCAAGAGCGATTGATGGAGATAGAATGCGCTGCAGCGGAGGCCTACGCCGCATGCGGCCGCTACATATTGGCCACCCTGGAGAAGCCGCTACAAAAGTAAAAGGCTCCGAGCGCAAAAGGGGATTTTGAGGCTTAATTTCCGCTTCCCGAGGGAGAGCTCCAGGCGAGGGACCCAAATCTTTTCGCTGGGGCCAAATAAATGTTCACACCAAAGGGATCCAGGGACATCAGGGGTTTGGACCCAACCGTGAAAGTGGGTTTAGTTTTAGTGAGGGGCGGATGGAAAATCGGTCTTCCCTGATCTCCATTGTTCACGATCGGTGGATAACGCGGGCTCCCTTAATGAGGTGTTTGGAGCAACCGGTCCTTTCCCGACAACACTCTCATTTCCGGTTTCCGGTCTGGTACCGGTTTGGGTCGGACTAGGCCAAGTGTGCCTTAGTCTTGGGGCCCTGTGTCCTAAAGTTACGGGCTTTGGAGAATAAAACGGGCCTACTATTGCATGGCCTCTCAGATCCAACTTCAGGGTCCTTAAGGGAGTCCCGAGGAGGGTCTGATTTTTGGTGAGGATGAGAACCAAAAGCAAGATTGGAAGGATTTTGAGATACATCTATTTGAGAGCCATCTTGGCTCTTATTATTGCGGTGCTAGGATACTGGGTATACAAGTTTTTGTCTCACGAGCTCAAGACATCCGAGATCCAAGCCAGGACCTTTTTCCGTCTGGCAAGGGAGATGACTTATTGGATGGCAGATGGACCTAGTGATTCCATAAGGTTCCCTGGCCCGGGCCCCTATGACCAGAGATTGGGCTACTCCATGCTCCCCCAGTGGATTGAGAGCCTGAAGGCACGAGGATACGTGGTGAAGGCCCAGTGCAGAGTATCCTCGAGGTTCATGGAAGCTGTGGACCACGGGGTATTTCCCATCTACAGGGAGAAAACCCAGGCCGGTCTGACCATATTCGACAGAGATGGAAAAGAGATCTGGTCCGCTCTGTATCCCCAAAGGGTCTATAGGAGCTTCGACGAGATTCCCGAGGTAATTGTCAAGACGCTCCTTTTCATAGAGAACAGGGAACTCTTTGAGGAAGGGTATCCCAAAAAGAACCCCGCTGTGGAGTGGGATAGGTTTGCGAAGGCCGTTCTCGATACCTTTGGTAACGTTTTGAGGGGGGGAGGCAAAAGTCCTGGGGGAAGCACCTTGGCAACCCAACTAGAGAAATTTCGCCACTCTCCAGAGGGCAGGACGGACAATCCACTTGAAAAAATAAGGCAGATGGTTTCCGCCTCCTTGCGTGCCTACATGTCCGGGGAGGAAACATGGGAGGCGAGAAAACAAATCGTTCTGGACTACCTGAACTCCATTCCCTTGGCGGCCATTCCTGGGTACGGGGAGGTGATAGGCCTCGGGGACGGGCTCTGGGCTTGGTTCGATGCCGATTTCCAGAGGACAAACGAGGTCCTGAGGGCTTTGGAGAGGACCGCCGGGGCCAGGGAGATGAGGGATGCGGCTCTGGAGTTCAGGAAGGTGTTGAGTTTGCTCCTCGCCCATAGGAGACCTTCCCATTACTTGATATCCGAGAGAGAGGCCCTTCACGAACTCGTGGATAGGTACCTGAGGCTCTTCTCCAAGGCCAAGATAGTTCCTGAAGAACTTTGCAGGGCTGCCATGGAGGTGAGGCCCAAGCTCAGGGACAGAATTACGCAACTGGAGCCAGTGGACTTTCTAACGAGGAAGGCGGCCAATTCGGTGCGCAGGGTCCTGCTCAATGATCTAGGGATCAGGAGCCTTTATGAGCTTGACAGGTTGGATCTGACGGTGATGAGCACCTTCAACAGGCCCCTCCAGGACAAAGTGACAGAGGCCCTCGCGAAGCTCAAGGATCCGAAGAGCGTGCAGGCAGCGGGCCTCGCTGGTTATAGGCTGCTCGACAAAGGAGATCCGTCCAAGGTATTCTACAGCCTCACTCTGTACGAAAGGACTCCCAAAGGGAATTTGCTCAGGGTCCAGACGGACAACTTCGAGGGTCCCTTCAACATAAACGAGGGGATAAAACTGGACCTGGGTTCCACAGCAAAGCTCAGGACCCTGGTTCACTACTTGGAGATCATAGCCTCCTTGCATGAGCGGTATTCAAAAATGCCGGGATACATGCTTCTCAAGGAGCTGGACAAGAAGGCGGATCCTCTGACTCAGTGGGCTGTGGAATACCTTTTGGGGGCACAGGACAAAAGCCTAAAGGTGATGCTCAATGCAGCCATGGAAAGGCGCTATTCAGCGAGCTCTGGTGAGGCCTTTTTCACAGGAGGGGGGCTCCACACTTTCCACAACTTCGATCCAGAAGACGAGGGCCAGATGCTCAGCGTGAGGGAAGGGTTCAGGAGATCTGTCAATTTGGTCTTCATAAGACTCATGAGGGATATAGTGAAATACCATACCTACAGGGCCACAGGCCTCACAGCCACAGCGGCTTCTCACCTGGGAGATCCACATTGGCAAGCTTACCTCGAGAAGTTCGCGGACAAAGAGGGAAGGGAATATCTCTCCAAGTTCCTGAGAAAATACAAGGGGAAATCTCCAGATGAGGCCCTGGAGACCTTGCTCCATGGAGCTTCCCAGACACCCAAGAGGTTGGCTGCCATCTACAGATTCGTCAGGCCAGATGCCACGGTGGAGGAGCTGGGCAACTTCCTGAGGGAGAGGCTCTACCACGTCTCCATACCGGATTCCATGGTGAGGAACTTGTTCAGATTGTACGATCCAAAGCGTTTCAACCTCTCGGATCAGGCTTTCTTGGCCCATGTGCATCCCCTGGAGCTATGGCTGGTAAGGTACCTCCAGTCAAGGCCAGGTGCGGGGAGAAAGGAGATAATGGAAGCGAGCACCCGGGCGAGGCAAGAGGCGTACAGGTGGCTCCTCAGACCGGGCAGAAGAAGGGCCCAGGAGCGCAGAGTGGCAATCATGATGGAGGTGGAGGCTTTTCAAAGGATTCACGCCGCATGGAAGAGATTGGGATATCCGTTCGAATCACTAGTTCCTTCGTACGCGACAGCAATAGGTGCCTCCGCAGACCAGCCCTCAGCTCTGGCTGAGCTGGTGGGAATAATCCTGAACGATGGGCTCAGGTTACCATCCCAGAGGTTGGAATGGCTCCACTTCGCCAAGGGTACGCCATTCGAGACCATCCTAACAAGGGGTGAGGGGAAGCCCGAGAGGCTTCTGGCTCCAGAGGTCGCCCGTGTGGTGAAGGAGGCCCTCTTGGATGTTGTGGAAAACGGAACTGGGAGGAGGATAAAAGGGACGTTCAAGGGGCAAGATGGCTCACCAATCCCAGTTGGAGGGAAAACAGGAACTGGGGATCACAGATACGAGGTTTTCTCATCCGGAGGAAAGCTCATTTCCCGAAAGGTGATGAACCGCACAGCTACCTTTGTCTTTTTCCTTGGAGACAATTACTATGGGGCGGTCACGGCCTTTGTCCCGGGAGCTCAAGCTGCGAATTACAGTTTCACTAGCGCCTTGGCAGTTCAGCTCCTCAAGTCCATGGCGTCCATCTTGGAGCCAGGCTTGGGGACTCCTGCTGCTAAGGTGAAAACTGGAACTGGCCGGCCAGGGGAAAGCCCACAGAGGCCGGCCAGTAGTGCAATGGCCGAGAAAAATAGCGTCTCAGGGGCCTCGAGATAGAAGCCAGGGGGAGGAAATGGACCCAGTATTGTTGTCCAGATGGCAGTTCGCATTGACAACTCTCTTCCACATAACTTTCCCAACCTTGACCATGGGCCTCGCGGTTTATCTCGTTGTGGTGGAGATCCTTTGGCTTTGGAAAAAAGAGGAGATCTACTTTCGCATGTACAGGTTCTGGGCCAAGATCTTCGCCATCCATTTCGCTGTGGGGGTAGTATCCGGCATAGTCCTAGAGTTCGAATTCGGGACCAACTTTTCCAGGTTCTCCCAATCCGTGGCCAATGTGTTCGCTCCCCTCATGGCCTACGAGGCGATGACTGCCTTTTTCCTCGAGGCTGGTTTCCTGGGTGTAATGCTATTTGGTTGGAACAGGGTTTCCAGAAGGGTTCACCTGGCATCCACCTGCCTTGTGGCCCTGGGAGCGACCTTTTCGGCCTTCTGGATCATGGCTGCCAACTCGTGGATGCAGACCCCTGCTGGATTCCATTTCCAGGAAGACAAATTCTTGGTTGTGGACTTCTGGCAGGCAATTTTCAATCCCTCCTTTCCATCGAGACTGGCCCATATGCTCGTCGCATCTTATCAGACATCGGCCTTCGCAGTGGCCGGGATAAGCGCCTTTTTCCTTCTCAGGGGTGAAAATGTCGCTTTCTTTCGGAAATCCCTCTCTCTCGCCCTGGTGATGGCGGCCATCTTCTCTCCCCTTCAAGTGTTTCTTGGGGATCACAATGGGCTCATTGTGGCTCGCCATCAGCCAGCGAAGCTTGCTGCCATGGAGGCTCACTGGGAAACCAATCTCTCGGGTGGAGCTGGATTCGTCCTCTTTGCCCTTCCCGATGAGAAGGAAGAGAGAAACAGAGATTCCATTGTTATTCCCAACGGACTGAGTCTCATAATCACCAGGAGCCTGGAAGGAAAGGTCACCGGGCTCAAGGAATTCCCCAGAGAAGACAGACCCCCTGTTTCCATCGTTTTCTTCAGCTTCAGGATCATGGTGGCCATAGGACTCTTCCTCCTCGCCCTCTCATGGTGGTGCGGCATGCTTCTTTGGAGGAGAAGGCTCTGGGGGTCCAAAAGGGCCCTCTGGCTACTTGTCTTGGCTCAACCTCTGGGCTTCTTGGCAACTTATCTGGGCTGGATAACCACCGAGGTTGGCAGGCAGCCCTGGGTGGTCTACGGCATTATGAGGACTTGGGAGGGGGTTTCCCCAATTGCCGGAGGACAGGTGGCATGGTCCCTTGCACTGCTGGGCCTCGTGTGTTGCGCGATAGGGGGAAGCTATATGTGGTACGTTTTGAGGACGTTGAAGGCTGGGCCTGATCTCAAAAGCCCTATTCCCCCACTGCAGAGACAGGCCGGGATGAGACCTTTTGTAGTGGGGCCATCGGTAGAGGAGACCTTGTACAGGGCCGGATGACAAGGGGAGAAGGCGAAACATGGATCTCGTGACCATCTGGGCGGCAATAGTGGCTCTGGTGATGATCCTCTACGTGGTCCTCGATGGAATAGGGCTTGGAGTTGGGATTCTTTTCCCTACTGCCAAGGAGGAGAAGGAGAAGGATCTCCTCATGGGGACTATTGCTCCCGTCTGGGACGCTAATCAGACCTGGCTAGTATTTGGGGGTGGAGCCATCTTCGCTTGCTTTCCAGTGGTTTACGGGGTCCTCTCGAGCGCCTTGTACATTCCCCTCATGACCTTTCTCGCGGGGCTCATCTTCAGGGGAGTGGCCTTCGAGTTTCGAGCCAATGCCAAAAACAAGAAAAAATGGAACAGGGCCTTCTTCGGGGGAAGTCTCCTGGCAGTCTTTTCTCAAGGTCTCACCTTGGGGGGCATTCTGACGGGGATCTCGGTCAAGGAAGGCCACTTCGCCGGGGGACCTCTCGATTGGCTGAATCCCTTCTCGGTCATGGTTGGGGTGGCACTGGTCCCAGGGTACTGTCTTCTCGCCTCGTGTTATCTCCTATTAAAGACAAGTGGGGAAGTGAGAGAAAGGGCCATCAGACAAGCTAGGCTTGCTGCTTGGGCAGTGATGGGTTTTATGGCCATTGTCACTGTCTGGACTCCCATTCACTATCCCATCGTGCTCAAGCACTGGTTTGCCCCACCCAGAATCTATTTCGTCTGGGCTTTCCCCGCATTTGGACTATTGTGTTTCCTCAAATTGCTGAGCTCTTTGAGGAAGGAAAGGGAGGTCGCCTCCCTAATATGGGCTATAGGGATTTTCCTCTCGGGGTACTTGGGGCTCATAACATCTCTCTATCCCTACGCAATACCGACATCTGTCACAATTTGGGAGGCTGCAGCTCAGAGAGAGACCCTGGTCTTTCTCCTCTACGGTACTTGTTTGGTCCTTCCGGTGGTGCTCGGCTATCTCGTTTACTCTTACTCCCTTTTCAGGGGGAAAGTTGCCGGTGATGGTTACGGCCATTGAGGCGGCGAGAAAGGAGGAAAGCGCAATTGGAGTCCTTGAAAATAGTGGTCACGGGCCTTGCGGCCACGTATCCATTTGGAGGAGTTTTCTGGGATTACATTCAGTATGTGCTGGGCTTTTTGAGGATGGGTCACGATGTCCTCTATTTGGAGGATACGGGCAAGTGGTGCTACGAGCCAATCGAGGGTACCTTCGTGGAAAAAGGGGAGAGGAACGCTTTGTATCTGGCTAGGAACCTCGAAGCCCTAGATCCTAGCCTCTCAAGGAGGTGGTTTTACAGGGATGCGACGGGATGCTGTTATGGAAGAAGATGGGAAGAAGTCAAGAGATTTTGCAAAGAGGCAGATCTATTTCTCCACATATCCGCTTCATGTTGGATGAAGGAGGAGTATTTTGAGGCAAAGAAAGTAGCTTTCTTGGACAGTGATCCCATGTATACTCAGGCATCCGTTCCCGCATATGTGGAAGGGAAGGCGGACGACGGGGAAAGATCGAGGATAGAGATGCTTTTAAGGCACGATGTCTTCTTCACCTTTGCTGAGAACATAGGCTCCTCCGATTGCCTTATCCCCAAGGAGCTCTTTCACTGGATCCCCACCCGCCAACCCATAGTTGTGGAGTGCTTTGAGAAGAATGTGCTGCCCATTGCTAACAGGAGGAGGGTGCTCACAACTGTCGCCTCTTGGGAGCCAGCGGAGGGTGGGCCAGTGGTGCGCGGCGTCCAGTACAAGGGGAAGAGCGCTGAATTCGAAAAATTCATGGATCTTCCAACCAAGAGCCCTATTCCCTTGGAGCTAGCCATGAGCGGCAGGGCGCCTGTGGAGAGATTTAGATCCAAGGGGTGGATCATGGTGGATGCTTACTCGGTCTCATCGGATCCCTGGGTGTACAGGGACTATCTAGCCTCTTCCTTTGGGGAATGGAGTGTGGCAAAGAACGCCTATGTTGTGAGCAGAAGTGGTTGGTTCTCCTGTAGGAGCGCGTGCTACCTCGCCTTAGGTGTTCCCGTGGTGGTGCAAGATACCGGCTTCAAGGGAATCATTCCAAGCGGAAAAGGAGTTCTCCCATTTTCCACAGTGGATGAGGCAGCACAGGCCATAGAGGAACTTACGAAAAATCCCGAGTCCCATTCCAGGGCTGCCCTGGACCTGGCCATGGAGTACTTCCGATCGGAGAAGGTTCTGAGTGAGCTTCTGGAAAAGGCTCTTTCCCACGCAAAAGGCCCATGAGGCGGACGGGATTTCATGGCTACATGGGAACTCACTGGGGTTCGTGAAAGAGTCTCAAGTATCCGGAAGGGGAAGGATTTCAGATCCCTTTTCATCTACGATCACGAGTTGGCTTCCCTGGATCTGGGTCTCCAACACCCATTCAAACCAGAGAGGGTCCTAAAGACAGTGGAGCTTTGCTCCAGGTATGGGGTATGGGAAAAGCCATGGATGGAAGTGAGAGGGGCAGAGAGGGCTGAGAGGGAGGTACTGGAGCGGTTCCACCAACCCCAATACCTGGACATCCTCGAGAGGGCAAGCAGGGGAGAGATCCACCTGGAGACTTTGGAGAGGGGCCTGGGCACTGAGGATTGTCCCATAGTGCCAGGTCTTTACGAATGGGCGTGCAGGGCTGTGGGAGGCACCCTCAATGGAATGAGGGCAATCTTGGTAGGGGATGTGGATGTGGCCTTCAATCTCTTCGGAGGATTCCACCATGGAATGCCCGACCATGCCGAAGGATTCTGTTATCTGAATGACATAGCCATTGCGATCCTGGAGGCCCTGGATCGAGGGAAGAGGGTAGCTTATGTGGACATTGATGCTCATCACGGAAATGGGGTACAGGAAGCATTCTACAGGGATCCAAGGGTGCTTGTGATCTCCGTTCACGAGACGGGTAGGACCCTTTACCCGTGGGGAGGTAGCGAGGAGGAGATTGGGGAAGGGCAGGGGCTGGGGTACAACGTGAACATCCCTCTCGAGCCTGGAAGTGATGATGAGGTCTTTCAGCTAGCAGTTGGCTCCATCGTGCTTCCCTTATTGAGGGCATTCGGCCCAGATGTTCTGGTCGCCCAGATAGGGGCCGACACAATGATATCTGATCCCCTAACTCACCTTCGTCTCACGAACAATTCCTATTCTTGGGCCTTAGGGAATCTGGCTTCGATGGGAGTTCCAGTTCTGGCCTTGGGTGGCGGGGGTTACGACCTTTACAGGACAGCCAGATGCTGGACCATCGCGTGGGCCATATTCAATGACGTGGAGCCCAGAGACGAGCTTGCGGGTCTCGTGGGAGGCATGATGTACGGACCGGAGATGGAGGTTGGGACCCTCATGGATGTGGCCAATCCTACAAAGGGGGAGGTCAAGGAAAGAGCGATGGAAAGGGTGACGGAAGTGATAGACTTCCTGAGAAGGAGGGTCTTTCCCATTCACTCACTGTGAGGGGAGGGGGCGACAGTCCCCCAGGATTCCTTTTGGAGCGAGGGGAGGCAAAGATGAGCGATTGGCTTTTCCAAGAGGAGCATAGGATCTTCAGGAGGCAGGCTGAAAGATGGGTCCTCTCAGAGCTTAGGCCCCATGCTGACCAATGGGAACAGAAAGAGGAGTTCCCCCTTGAGGTCTTCAGAAGAGCGGGGGAGCTGGGGTTTCTAGGTGGGGGATTTCCCGAAGAGTATGGAGGTGCCGGGGGGGATTTTCGCTACCACGCTGTTCTGGCTGAGGCATTGACAAAGAGTGGCTCCGGAGGGGTGGGAGCAGGAATTGGATTACATGACTTTGTGGCCTTGCCAGCGATAGCCAGATACGGCACCCACGAACAGAAGGAGAGGTTTCTCAGGCCAGGGATAAGGGGGACGAAGATCGGCGCCTATGCTGTGACTGAGCCAGATGCTGGATCGGATGTGCTGGGCATCAAGACCAGGGCAGTGAAGCAAGGGGACTACTGGGTCATAAACGGCTCCAAGATGTTCATAACCAATGGTGCGAGGGCCGATTTCTATATCGTGGCCTGCAAGACAGCCCCTGAGATGGGCCACAAGGGTATTTCCCAGATCATAGTGGAGAAAGGGGCCAGTGGTTTCAAGGTGAGTAGAAAACTCGACAAGCTTGGTTGGAGGACATCCGATACCGCAGAGCTGGTCTTCGAGGATGTGAGGGTTCCGCTAGAGAATCTTTTAGGGGAGGAGGGAAGGGGATTTTACCAGATAATGGAGGGCTTCCAGACAGAGAGGCTCGTAATGGCCGTGAGCTCAGTTGCATCGGCCCAAGAATGTGTGGAAATGACCATGGATTATGCCAGAAAGAGGCATGCCTTTGGTCAGCCCATAGGAACATTTCAAGTGATCCGCCACAGATTTGCCGATATGCTCACCAGAATAGAGGCTGCAAGGCAACTGGTGTACAACACCATCTGGCTTTACATCCATGGAAGGGAGTGCAGGAAGGAAGTGGCCATGTGCAAGATATTCGCTTGCGAGACCGCGGTGGATGTGGCGGATCAGTGCATACAGATCCACGGTGGCTATGGATACATGATGGAGTTCCCAGTTCAGCGCATCTGGAGGGACTTGAGAATCCAGCCCATAGGAGGCGGGACGAGCGAGATTCAGAGGGAGATAATAGGGAAGCTCCTGGGGTTCTGAGGCCCCGAAATTCGCCCCCGGAACACATCTTCCCATGGATGCCTGAAGAGCTTCCCCACCCCTGTGGCCTTCTTGGGAAGGTGGACGAAGGATCGTTGGGATCAGCCTCGGCCTTGGGAGGAAGCGGCTCTGCTTGAGGCAGTGGAGAGAAGTCCAAGTCGCCTCATCTTCTCGACCAGAGTTGTCCTGTGGATTCCCAAGAGCTCGGCTGCCTTGCTCTTCACCCCTTGTGACCTCTCAAGGGCCTGGAGGACCAAAGAGCGCTCCATTTCCCTCATGAGCTCGGGCAGGTTTATGCCCTCTGGCGGGAGTTTCATTTGCGTGCCTTCTGTCTTTGGCGAGACATCCGAGTAAGGAGAGGGAAGATCCTCGAGGTCCACAATTCCCTCCCCTTGGAGGACCACCATTCTCTCAACCAGGTGTTCCAGCTCCCTCACATTTCCCGGCCAGTGATAACGCATCAATGCATCCATGGCCCTGGAGGTGAATCCTCGGAGCCTCTTTCCCCTGGAATGGTTGAATTTCTCCAGGAAATGATTCACCAAAATGGGGATGTCCGAGAGCCTCTCCCTGAGAGGAGGAATCCTGATGGGGATCACGTTGAGCCTGTAATAAAGGTCCTCCCTGAACTTCCCCTCCTTTATTGCCTCCTCCAGGTTTCTGTGGGTCGCAGCTATGACCCGGACATCCACCTTTATGGGCCTGTTGCCCCCCAATCTCTCGATCTCATGTTCCTGGAGGACCCTGAGAAGCTTGGCCTGAAGGTGGGGACTCATATCCCCTATTTCGTCCAAGAAAACCGTGCCTCCGTGGGCTGATTCGAACTTTCCTATCCTTGTCCTCACGGCTCCTGTAAAGGCCCCTTGCTCGTGGCCAAAGAGCTCGCTTTCCAATAACTCCTGAGGGATGGCGCTACAGTTGACCACGACCATTGGTCTCTCTCTTCTCCTACTGTTGTAATGAAGTGCCCTCGCGACAAGCTCCTTTCCCGTTCCGCTCTCACCAATGATCAGCACCGTGCTGTCTGTGTCCGCTACCCTCTCCACCATGCGCTGAACGGCCTGCATCCCCTCGCTATGGCCCAGGAGGTTCTCGAACCTGTACTTGTCCCTCAGCTGCTGCTTGAGCTGGATGTTCTCCCTCTTGAGCTGCCTGAAACCGAGGGCCTTGTCCAGGACTATCCGGATCTCTTCCAGGTGAAATGGCTTGGTTATGTAATCGAGGGCTCCCAATTTCATGGCCTGGACCGCCGAACTTATGGACCCATGGCCAGTGAAAACAACTGCCACAGGGGCCACAGGCAGGTCTCTGAGTTTCTCGAGGAGCTGGAGCCCGTCGAGATCGGGAAGTACCAAATCCGTGAGGAGGACATCCACATCCACTTGCTCCATGGCACAGATGGCCTCTGAGGCACAACCAGCAGTTATGACCTCGGCCCCCTGTTTCTGGAGAAAGTCCCTGAGGAGCTCCACTATCGTCTTGTCATCGTCAACGACGAGGATCCTCTTCCCTTCCATTGGACCTTCTCACCGACCCTTGCCATCAAATACTCAAGCCCTTCGGGCTCGTGATCTCACCCTGTTCGTCGGAGGACGGCCCTTGGCCCTCTGCTGGGAAGCTCAGGACACTTGGGCCCCGCTAGATACTTGGCCATCCACAGTTATCAATCTGACCGCCTCATTGTCCACTGCAGCAAGGAGCATGCCCTGGGAGATCTGACCAAATATCTTTGCCGGCTTCAAGTTGTAGACGACCACTATCTGTCTTCCCGATAGCTCCTCAGGATCGTAATCCTTCGCTATCCCGGCAACGATCGTCCTCTCCTCGCCACCCACATCCACTGTCAATTTGAGGAGCTTGTCAGACCCTTTGAGTCTCTCGGCCTTGAGGACCTTTCCCACCCTGAGATCTATCTTCTTGAACTCCTCCATGGTTATTTCTCTCGTTCCCTCATTGCTTCCACTCATCTCCGCCCTCACTTTCTCCATGTCGACCCTTGGGAATAGGGCCTTTGCCTCTCCCAGATTCCTCCCCGGGGTCAGACCTCCCCAACCCGAGTTCTCCTCCAGAGCACCTTTCTCGAAGGGATTTTCGAGTCCCAACTGACGCGCCATCTCTCCGCATGCCCCGGGCATCACTGGCCAAAGCATCAGACATAAGAGCCTATTTACCTCCAAGCAACAATACAGTATGGTCCCCAATCGATTCCTCTTGGAAGGATCCTTGGCGAGCCTGAAGGGCTCGGTTCTGTCCACATATCTATTGGCAGCCCCCAAAAGCTCCCAAATGGCTGCCAATGCCCTGTGGGCTCCGAGGTCCATCATCTCCTTTTTATAAGTCTCCACTACTCTGTGGGCCTTTTCCACGAGCTCCATGTCGGGCTCCTCATATTGGCCAGGAGTCGGTACGCGGCCTCCGAAATATCGGACCGCCATCACCATGGTCCTTTGAAGGAAATTCCCCAGGTCGTTTGCCAAATCAGAATTCAGTCTCTGGACCAAGGCCAATTCGCTGAAGCTGGCGTCAAGCCCGAAGGCCATCTCCCTTAGAAGAAAGTATCGGAAGGAGTCCACCCCGTACTTCTCCACTAGATCCAAGGGCCTTATGACGTTCCCCAGGCTCTTGGACATCTTGGAGGCTTCCACATTCCAGTAGCCGTGAACATTCAGATGACGGTAAAGGGGGATTCCCGCTGCCTTGAGCATTGTGGGCCAATAAATTCCGTGGGGTTTCAGTATGTCCTTGGCTATGAGATGCTGGGCATGGGGCCACATTTCCTCGAATCTCTCTCCGTGGGGATATCCTACGGCTGTAACGTAATTTATCAGGGCATCGAACCAAACATAGGTCACGAAATTGGGGTCGAATGGAAGGGGAATGCCCCAGTCGAGGCGGGTTCGAGGCCTCGAAATGCACAGGTCCTCCAATGGTTCCCTCAGCATGGCCAGGGCCTCGTTCCTGTACCTTTCGGGCCTTATGAAATCGGGGTTTTCCATTATGTGCTGGCGAAGCCAATCCTGGTATCGACTCATCCGGAAAAAATAGTTTTCCTCTTTCCGAAACTCGGGCCTTACCAGGTGCTGAGGACAGAGACCATTTTCGAGCTCTTTCTCGGTGTAGAATCTCTCGCACCCCGTGCAATACAACCCCTCGTAAGGGGCGAAATAGATGTCTCCAGCATCGTAGACCTTCTGGAGAATCAGTTGAACGACTCTCACGTGTTCGGGGTCCGTGGTCCTTATGAACCTATCTGGCTCGCAGTGGAGCTTCGGCCACAGGTCTCTGAAGCACTGGCTCATCTTGTCCACAAAGGCCTTTGGCTCCATTCCACTCTCCCTGGCTGCCCTCAGGACCTTGTCCCCGTGTTCATCAGTCCCTGTGACGAAGTAAGTGTCGTATCCCAGCATGTGATGGAAGCGCCTGAGGACATCAGCGACAATGGTTGTATACGCATGGCCCAGGTGGGGCTCCGCGTTCACGTAATATATTGGGGTTGTGACGTAAAATTTGCCTTTCATCTCTTTCAACCCTTCTCCTCAGCTTTGGGCCTGCCTGGAAGCACCTCCAGGACATCTTGAAGGTCCACCTCCACCTCTTCACCCTCTATAGTCTCTATTATCACTTTGTCCATGAGGACATTGAGCCTCTTCACCTTTCCAACCCCTTTTGAGGTACTAACCCATTTCTTGCAGCTGGGGAACTTCTGCCTGAGGTCCAGGTAAACCTGGTGCTCGTAAGCGAGACAGCACATGAGCCTTCCACACAAGCCAGATAGCTTCTGAGGATTGAGGGAGAGGTTTTGATCTTTGGCCATCCTAACGGAGACAGGGTCGAAGCTCTTGAGGAAAGTCGCACAGCAAAGCTCCCGGCCGCAGCTTCCAACCCCGCCTATCATCTTGGCCTCGTTTCTCACCCCTATCTGCCTCATCTCCACCCTGCAGCGAAATCTCCTAGCGAGCTCCTTGACAAGCCTCCTGAAGTCCACCCTGCTCTCCGAGGTGAAGTAGAAGATCAACCTGTTTCCCTCGAATACAGGCTGCACATCCACAAGCTTCATGGGAAGCTCGTAACGCCTTATGAGGTCGACACACGCCTCCTTGGCCTTCGAGGCCAGATCCTTCAACTGCTGCGCCTTCTCCAGATCTTCCTTGGTAGCCTTCCTGACGACCTTCTTGAGATCCTCCTGCTGGATCGTCTCGGGGTCCTGTTCCCATGGTTCCAGGGCCACCCATCCCAGGGCTAGTCCCTGCTCTGTCTCCACTATCACCCACTCGTTGAGGTAACAATCGAGCTCACCGCAGTCGAAGACGTAGGTCTTTCCATGCTGCCTGAATTTGACTCCCAAAAGCCTCATGGGGTCACGATCTCCTGATCCAGGTGAGATAGAGGCTCCCCGTCCGTGAAGCCCTGATCTCGCGGAATCCCATGAGGAGCTCCTCCATGGCCAATTGGACGTTCATGTTTCTCTCCAAAGCCTGTATTGTCTTGCTGCTTTCCCTCCACATCCAAAGGAGTTCCTCTACTCTCCTCGCCTGGATCTTCCTCGGGCCCGACTCCCTGGGCCGCCTCCGTGCCTCCTGAACCAAGGCCTCCCGGATCTCCATCCTCAGACACTCGAGCCTCTCTATCGCCTCCTTTCTTTCCTTGCTCCATGCCGAGGCCAGGTTCAAGAGAGGCGAGGATTGCTCACCTGTTCCCATCTCCAATATCCTTCTTGCCTCCTCTTTCCATGTGCCCAGGGGTTTGTCGCCGAGTTCCAGGGCGGCAGAGATGCTTCCCCTGGCTTGCCTTGCCACTTCTTTGGCCCTGTCCGCCTCCAACCCTAGCCTCTCCACTAGGAACACCATTAACTCGTGATCCATCAAGGGGCCAAAGTAAAGCCTCTGACACCTCGATACTATTGTGGGGAGGAGAGAACCCTCGGATGAGGCCACAAGGACGAATATGTTACCCCCGGGGGGTTCCTCAAGGATCTTGAGCAAGGCGTTTGAGGCCTGCGGGTTGAGGTTATGGGCATTGTCCAGGATTATCACCCTAGCCTCACCCTCGAGGGGCTTGAAGAGGAGCCTATCGTGAATCTCCCTCACTTGATCAACCAGTATCTGCCCCCCCCTTGGTTCCACGATGAGAAGATCGGGGTGATTGAGGCTCTCCACCTTGAGGCACGAAGGGCATTGACCACAGGAGTCTCCAGCCCCTTTGCCGCAGAGAACCGCTTTGGCGAATTTCAGAGCAGTGGTCCGCTTGCCCACGCCATCCGGTCCAGTGAACAGGTAGGCGTGAGCCAATCTGCCCCTGAGCATGGCCTTTCTCAGGATCTCTAGAGGCCTTCTGTGCCCTATGATCTCATGGAAGGACACGCCTTCAAACCCCCAAGTGTTGCCTGACACAGTTCAAGACATCCTCTGAGACCAACTCCAAGGGCCTGGAGGCATCTATTATCCTGAATCTCCTCTCATCCTCCATCGCCATCCTGAGGTAAGCCTCCCTGACCCTTTCGTGGAATGCCGTGTCCAGAGATTCGAATCTGCCCTCGCTCTTGGATTTTCCCTCCCTCATGAGCCTTCTCCTTGATCGGTTGAGGCCCAGCTCCACTGGACAGTCCAAGAGTATTGTCAAACCTGGGGCAAGTCCACAAGATGAGATCTCATTGACCCTCCGGACATCCTCCAGCCTCAGCCCCCGTCCATAGCCCTGGTATGCCAAAGTGGCGTCGGAGAATCTATCACAGAGGACGACCTTCCCCATCTGGAGGGCGGGCCTTATGAGCTCCTGGACGTGCTGGGCCCTGCAGGCTCCAATGAGAAGGAGCTCTGCGAGGGGGGTCATCTCCTGGAAATCCGTCCCGAGGACCAGGGAACGAATCTCCTCGCCCAGTCTCGTTCCGCCTGGTTCCCTGGTCTCCACAACCGAAAGTCCCAAGCCCATCAACTCCCTGGACAAGTTCCTTATCTGTGTCGTCTTTCCACTCCCCTCTATCCCCTCCAGTGTGATGAAGGTGGGGAACCCCTCTCTTGCCCTCGACTTCAAGATTCAGGCCCCTCCAATTCCCAAAGGAGGTCCGTGCCCGCTCTCCTAGCTTTCGCGAAAGAGAACCTCAGGGCTTGTGAGACCTCCTCCACTCCCAGATCCTCGACTGCCTTCTTCCCCTCGCCCAATAAGATGGGGGCCACGAAGCATACCACCCTCTGGAATTTTCTGGCCTTGAGGAAAGAGGTGAGGACTTTAGCCCCTCCCTCCACAAGGACCGAGGAGATCCCCATCGAAGCTAAATCCCCGAGGAGAGCATCCAGTTCCACCCCTCCTAGAGGATCCCTTTTGCAGCCACGGAGTTGAGCTCCCGCCATCTTGAGAGCTGAGACCTTTCCCTCGTCTCCCGGCTCCGGGTAGAAAATGAGGACCCTTCCTCTGGAGGGATCCATGACCTTAGCCTCAACCGGGACTTGCAGGCTCTGGGTGAGGACTATCCTCAAAGGATCCCTCCCCTTCACGTGCCTCACGGTGAGGCTAGGATCGTCATTCCTCACAGTACCGGCTCCCACTAGCACGGCATCGTGCTCCGCCCTGAGGGAGTGTGCCATCTTCCTCGATTGCTCAGAGGATATCCATTGGGAGCGGCCGGACTTGGGTGCTATGTATCCATCCAAGGACTGGGCCCACTTGAGAGTCACCCAAGGCCTCCCGGACTCCATGAAGTGAAAGAACACCCGATTGAGGCCCCGGCACTCTTCCTCCAAAACCCCAATCTTCACGCTCACTCCCGCTTCCCTGAGCTCTTGGGCTCCTTTCCCTCTCACTAGAGGATTGGGATCAAGAGTCCCTATGACCACTCGGCCTATTCCAGCGTCCAAGATTGCCTTGGTGCATGGGGGGGTCTTGCCGTAGTGGCAACACGGCTCCAAATTGACGAAAAGCTCCGAGTCTCGCAGGGATCCCCAAGCGGATCGCAAGGCCTCGACCTCGGCATGGGGACCACCGAACATCTTGTGATATCCCTGCCCTATGACCCGCTCTCCCCTGACCAGCACAGCACCGACCATGGGATTAGGGCTCACCCATCCCTTTCCCTTCTTCGCAAGCCTGAGGGCGAGCCTCATGAAGTGCTCATCCCGTTGCTCCTCTGCTCGCAGATTCTTGGTGCTGAGCTTCTTCACCGGCCTCTCTTCCCGGAGCTGGAATTGATCCTGTGCCTTCATGGAAAGGCCCCTGGGCTTCACGCCTCAGGTCAGGCCAAGAACCCTTGGCCAACATTATAGGGGAGCGGTTACACCGTTCCAAGCTCACCGAGCCATTCCTGTAAGAGGATCTCATTTCCTGTATCATATGAGAAGTGAGAAGCCACAGGAGGAGCAATCCCAGGCAATGGTTTCCCCCTGTCTGAAAATAGGCGACAAGGCCATCGAGGGCTCTCTCATACTGGCTCCCATGACAGGAATCACTGATCTTCCATTTCGGGTTCTCTGCCGAAGACTGGGGGCAGCTGCAACTGTCACCGAGATGGTGAGCGCAGAGGGGATTGTGAGGCGCAGCCCTGGTTCCATGGCGCTCCTTTGGTCCGATGGATCCGACAGGCCCCTTTGGGTTCAAATATTCGGCTCCTCACCAGGGGTCATGGCCGAGGCAGCTCGCATATGTCAGGAAGAGGGGGCTGATATGGTGGATATAAACATGGGATGCCCAGTGCCCAAGGTCGTGAGGACTGGAGGGGGAGCTGCCCTCATGCGGGACCTCAAGCTTGCAGCCAGAGTAGTGCGGGAGGTGAGAAGGAGGATCACTGTACCCCTGACTGTCAAGATGAGGTCCGGATGGGACTCCACTGACCCATGCTTCTTGGAACTCGGAAGAATCGCCCAGGAGGAAGGGGCTGACGCCCTCATACTCCATGCTAGAGCTAGGAACGAGCCGTACAGTGTGCCAGCCAAATGGCACCTCATCACCGCCCTTGTGGAGGTCTCCTCTGTTCCAGTGATAGGGAATGGGGATGTGGGCTCCATTTGGGATGCACAGAGAATGATGGACTTGACCGGGGCAAAAGGCGCCATGATAGGCAGGGCAGCGGTGGGAAGCCCGTGGGTTTTCTCGGAGGGGAGAGGGCCGCAAAGGGGGTTCTCCCATGGAAGTTCCTCGGTTTGCGAGGAGTTTTGGGAAGTTGTGGATCTGCACTTGAAAATGATCCAGATTCATTACGACGAAAGGAAGGGTTTGAGTGCTGCGAAGTTTCACCTATCCAAGTATCTCAAGGGTTTCACCGGGGCCTCCCAAATGAGAAGGCAAGTCCAAGAAACCAAGAACTGGAGGGAGCTCGAGGATCTTTTGAGGCATTTTAGGGGATTTGAGCTTTCTTGACACCCACAGGGGTTAACATATAATAAGCTCAAGTTTTCCTTGAAGTTCCAAGAGGTCCTCATCCTCGGAGGGGCTGGCAAAGTGGCTTCGGAACTGGAGGAAATGGAGCTCCTCAGAGAGAAGATCCAGGCCTTGATCTGTGTCAATTTGGAGCTGAGCAAACAGAGGGAGGAGATGGCATCGAAGCTCCTCCTCAGGGACAGACAGCTCGAGGAGCTCAGGCAGAAGTGTGAGAGGTTCGAGAGGGACCGGAAGGAGGCTTACAGACGTCTGAGCGCTTTGCTAGAGAAAATAGAGCGGTTAACATGAGAGAGGGTGAAGGATTTAGGCGGGTTTCCATAGAGATACTCGGCCATCGGTATTGGATCAGGACAGACGGAGACGAGGAACATGTGAGAGAAGTGGAAGAGTGCGTGAATAGGAGATCAAGGGAGTTGATGGAATCCACCCAGACTGTGAGCACCTTGGACCTCCTCATAAAGGTGGCCATAAGTTTAGCCGATGAGCTGATTCAGGAGAGACGAGCTGCACAGGAATTGAGACGGAAAGTCGCAGAGGAGGCCTTGGAGCTAGGAAGAAGGATAGATTCTCATCTGGAGGAATTGTATCGCAATTCCTGACAATAGGCTGATCCGGGACTTCTCCTGCCGGGCAGCCCCCGAAAGGGAGACAAACAGGGGTCGAGAGAGTGGAACAAGGCTGGCGAGAAGGCTGTGGAGAGAGACGGTTTGCCCAGGAGGCCCTTTGCACGGGGCCGAGGCAAATTCTGTTTTGGGAGCAAGCACACCCGATATCTTCTCGGCTTGTGGAAAGGGAGGGAGTTTCCAAGGAAGGGGAATTCCTCCGGATCGTTTGCTCCTTTTTGCCAGTGGACCCAGTGTCGTGGTCGAGGTTCGAGGAAATGAGGGTGCTCCTCAGTTAGTCTCCTTCCCGCCTCCTCTGTCCAGCCAACACATAACGTCCCGGCTTCTCTCAAAAGAAGCCCCAGGGACCTGGAGGGGAGGTAGGCCATCGTGATAACCTCAACAGTCACCCTGATTCTAGTTTTGGCCTCGCTCTTTGTCGGGGCAGCATGTGGTTATCTCATCTTTCGCGTCCTTTCCCGCAAGAAGCTCTCTGAGTCCGCGGTTCAGGCATCGAGGATTGCCGAGGAGGCGAAAAAGGAGGCCGAAGCTATTGTCAAGGAAGCACGGCTTCAGGCCAAAGAGATCCTTTACCAGTCCAAGCAGGAGTTTGAGAGGGAGACCAAGGAAAGGAGAGCTGAGCTCCAGAGGATGGAGCAGAGGCTTCTCCAGAAAGAGGAGAACCTGGAGAAGAAGGTGGAGCTCCTGGACCAAAAGGAGATCAACCTTGCGGGGAGGGAAAAGGCCCTCTTACAGGCTGAGAAAGAACACGAGGAAAAGGCTCAGGAGCTCGATAGGCTGCTCGCTGAACACAGGAGCCGACTTGAGAAGCTCGCCGGCATGACCGCTGAGCAGGCCAAGGAGGAGCTCATCCAGACCATAGAGGCGGAGGCCAAGGAAAGGGCTGCTAGGATCCTCAAGAGAATAGAGGATGAGACGAAGGCGATGGCTGACAAGAAGGCAAAGGAGATAATAGCGCTTGCCATCCAAAGGTATGCATCGGATTACGTGAGCGAAAAGACCGTCTCTGTTGTGGCGCTCCCCAACGAGGAGATGAAAGGGAGAATAATAGGAAGGGAGGGCAGAAACATAAGGGCCCTGGAGGCAGCTACGGGGATAGATCTCATAATAGACGATACTCCCGAGGCTGTTATTCTCTCGGGTTACAACCCCATAAGGAGGGAGGTGGCTCGCCTCTCCCTGGAGCGGCTCATAAGCGATGGGAGGATCCATCCAGCGAGGATAGAGGAAGTGGTGGAGAAGGTGAAGCAGGAAATGGAAGTCACCATAAGGGAAGCTGGGGAGCAGGCGGCCTTCGATGTGGGAGTGCACGGGATACATCCGGAACTCATAAGGCTCCTCGGGGTGCTGAAATACAGGACCAGCTTCGCCCAGAATGTCCTCCAACACTCGCTGGAGGTGGCCTTTCTTTGCGGGATAATGGCAGCGGAACTGGGTCTGAGCGTCAGACAGGCCAAAAGAGCAGGACTCCTCCACGACATAGGGAAGGCTGTTGATCACGAGGTGGAAGGTTCCCACGCCCTCATAGGGGCTGAGCAGGCGAGACGCTACGGTGAGTCGCCGCGGATAGTGAACGCAATCGCTGCACACCACGATGAGGAGCCCCCCCAGAGCATCCTAGCGGTACTCGTGCAAGCAGCCGACGCCCTCTCGGCCGCCAGGCCAGGGGCCCGCAAGGAGATGCTCGAGAGCTACGTGAAGAGGCTGGAGGAGCTGGAAAGGATAGCCAACTCATTTCCGGGGGTTAGCAAATCCTATGCCATTCAGGCTGGAAGGGAGTTGCGAATAATCGTGGAAAGCGACAAGGTCAGTGACGAGGGCATAGCTCTTTTGAGCTACGAGATAGCTCGGAAAATAGAGAAGGAGCTCACCTATCCCGGCCAGATAAAGGTTACCGTCATAAGGGAGACAAGGGCTGTGCAGTATGCCAAGTGACCCTCGGGCCCGGCCCGTGGAAGGGCTCGGGCCTGATCTCAGGCCTATCTTCCGAACCTCGCGGGGCTGAAAACCCTCTGATGAGCAGTGCCGTTATAAAACCTCAGTCCTTCGACTCCCAGAGACTTCAGGGTCTCGTCCACCTTCGAGGGGTCCACATGAAGGGGCCGTCTCGCCCCTAGGGTGATGCTCCACAGGGCCTCAAAAGAGGGGACGAATTCGTACGCAGTTGCCACGTGAGGGAACACCTCTTTTATGCCTTCCAGTATCCTGAAATGATACCTGTCATAATGGGGTTGGTAGAGAATCCCTCCCGTCTGGCAGACGAACACTCCATGCTCATTTAGTCTCTGGAGAATGGTCCTGTAGGCCTCTTCTGAATAGACGTGGACCGAGAGGTCACCAGCGATCTCCGCTGGGTCGTAAGGCTCAGTGAGATCCGAGATTATGATGTCATAGGAGCTGCCATCCCTCTCCAGGAAATCCATCGCGTCCTGGGAGTATACCCTAACCCTTGGGTCGTTGAAGGCCCCAGAATTGATCTCTCTGTATTGACCCTTGAAGAGCTCCAGCACCTGCTCGTCTATATCCACAACTATCACCTCCTCCATGGAGGGATAGCGCAGAAGTTCCCTTGCTGCGCAACCATCTCCACCGCCCAGGATCAGGCACCTCTTGGGATTTCCGTGGATGACGCAGGCGGGATGGACCAAAAGCTCATGGTACACGTGCTCATCGCTCTGGGCTAGCTGAACCTTTCCATCCAGGATCATGCATAGTCCATACCCGTCCAAGTGAACCACCTCCAGTTGTTGATACCTGGTGGTGAGGCAGAGAGGATCCCCCTTGCCAGCCTTCAGGACAATTCTGCATGGGTTTTCGGCATCGACGAACCATACTCGGGAAGCTTTGGCAAGAAGCGATCTCAGCTCTTCTATTGTCTCTTCCACAGTGAGGACCCGACGACAACGAGATTGACTCAACGTTCCTCCTCCAATTTTTCCCCTCTTTAGATCTCAGCTTCCAAGACAGAACAGTCTAATGGTGCTATTTTTTTTTCTTTGGGTCAAGGGAGAGAGGGTCCTCTCTCGGAGTTCATTGCAACCTTCAGGGAGCACTTGCTATACTTCCTCTTAAGAGCCAGAGGGAGGAAAGGATTTGAGAGTCCGAAAGGCTTACCTTGCTGGTAGCTGGTATCCATCCGATCCGCTCGCTTGCCAATCCCAGATAGAGTCCTTCCTTCTCGGTGCCCCTTCACCCAAGGGGGAAGGGGCTGAGGCGGTAGGCGGGATAGTGCCCCATGCTGGATGGGATTTCTCGGGGAGGATAGCTGCCCGAGTCATGGCCCTTTTGGCCAGGGGAGAACCTCCCTCCACAGTGGTCATTTTCGGCGGCCATCTGGGCCCTTGGAGCAAAAGCAGGGTAATGGCAGAGGGGGCGTGGGATACGCCCTTTGGGCCCATTGAGGTGGACTCGATCTTGGCCAGAGAGCTCATGAAGAGGGTGCCCGTCAACCAAGAGTCGCCGACCCATGGAGAGCCAGATAACACCATAGAGGTCCAGCTTCCAATGATCAAGCATCTGTTTCCCAAAACTAAGATACTTCCCATATGGGCACCACCGACCTCCCAGGGATTGGAGACAGCGAGGGCATGTGGAGGGTTACTGAGGGAACTCGGGACGAGGTGCTTGGTTCTAGGCTCCACCGACCTCACCCATTATGGCCCTGGTTATGGTTTCAGGCCGGCAGGTAGTGGCTCCAGGGCCGAGTCCTTCGTCAGGGAAGTGTCCGACAAGGCCATAATAGAGAAGATCCTGGAGATGAGACCTGAGGGGATAATTGAAGAGGCCCTGGCCAAGCACAATGCGTGCTGTCCAGGAGCAGCGGCAGCAGCTGTAGCGTGCGGCTTGGAGTTGGGGGCCAAGAAGGCTCAGCTCGTGGAATATTCGACAAGTCTGGACGTTATGAGAGGGGAGGACTTTGTGGGCTATGCCGGAATAGTCCTGTGGAGTTAGAGCCTCATGAAGAGTATTCCTGTCACGGCTGCAGTGATATTGGACGAGGCTGGGAGGGTGCTCGTGGCCCAAAGGCGAGGCAACGATGGCCCATGCAAGTGGGAGTTCCCGGGTGGGAAACTGAAAATAGGCGAGAGTCCGGAGGAATGTCTCAGGAGGGAGCTTTTGGAGGAGCTGGGAATAGAGGCGGAAGTTGGAGATGTGATTCATGTGATCCACGAACCCCTGAGAGGGGGGGATTGGATGCTCCTCATTGCCTATTTGTGCACTTGGAGAAGGGGGGTGCTCGAGCTCAGAGAACACAAGGACTGCAAGTGGGTTGAGCCAGCAGAGCTTCTGGAGATGGACCTTCTCGATGCGGACAGAAAGGTCGCAGCGAAGCTCCTGGGACTCCTGGAAAAGTCGCCCAGGCCAACGAATCGTCGGGGAAATGAAAAAAGAACAGGATACGGCGCTTAAGGCTGTTCGAATAGAGGTTCTGGAAAGAGAGGGCGAGATATACCATAGGCTCATCTGCCCTTACTGTCGAAAGGTGATGGTCTTCGCCTTAAAGAGCAATCTCTACCCGAAGGGTAGTACCATGAGGTGCCCTGAGTGCAAGGGGCTTTTCAAGAAGTTCGTGAGAGAGATGAGGAGAGAGTGAAGGGAAGGCTCCCATGATCATCTATGAGCTTGTGTGCGAGCAAGGTCATTCCTTCGAGGGCTGGTTCAAAGACAGCGCTTCTTTCGAGGAGCAGTTGGGGAAGGGTATGGTTCAGTGTCCCATTTGCGGAACCATCCAGGTGAGCCAGAGGTTGAAGACAGGTGGCATGGTCAAGAGCCGAGATGGGGGCTCGCAAGCCTCATCTTCTGTCTCCGGGGATCCGAGGGCAGCTCTGAGGGCTTTGAAACACATCATAGAGACCCATTTCGAGAATGTGGGCCCGGACTTCGCCAAAGTGGCCCTGAGGATGCACTACGGGGTAGAGGAACCTAGAAACATAAGGGGGACAACGACAGAGGCAGAGGAGAAAATGCTGAGGGAAGAAGGGATCCAGTTCATAAAGATCCCCCTTCCTCCATCGGAGCCAGAGGAGCCTATCCACTGAGAGAAAGGAGGGTCTAGAAAAATCTTGCCCCGTTTCAATGGGTTGCTCCATGAGCCTACTTTTGGGACCTCAGCCCTTGGTCACACCCCAGAGGGATACTGGGGATCCGGACTAGCTCAATGCCTCGGAGATCAAGGCCAGTAACTTGTCAGGGGAGATGGGCTTCGACAGAAATAGAGTTGCCCCCACCTCCATGCCTTTCTGTCTATCCTCCTCGCGGCTTTTGGCAGTAAGGAATATGATGGGGGTGTCCTTGTGGCGATCATTCCCTCTTATTTTCCTGCAAAGCTCGAATCCGTCCATCTCTGGCATGATGACATCGAGGATTAGAAGGTCATAGGATTCTCTCTCGAGCTTGGCTAGTGCCTCATTGCCCCTGGCCACTGTCTCCACCTCGTAACCTTGGGGCTTGAGGAGTTCCTTCAGGGCTATGAGAATGAGTTCGTCGTCATCGACTATCAAGACTCTCTTGCTCATGACACTCCTCCTTGGCTGGCAAGAGCACCCTGGCCTCCGTGCCCTTTCCCAGCTGGCTTCTAAGCTCGAGGATACCCCCATGGTCCTCCACTATCTTGAAACAGAGGGAGAGACCAAGGCCAGTTCCCCTCCCCACGGGCTTGGTTGTGAAAAAGGGCTCCATCACCTTGTCCATGATTTCGGGGGGTATGCCGGGCCCTGTATCCTTCACCGAGGCCACAACCCACTTCCTCCCGTCCCTCTCCTCGCAAAAGGTCTTTATGACTAACTCTTTGGGGCCATGGGAGTCGTCCAAGGCATCGCGGGCGTTGGAGATGAGATTCAGGAAAACCTGCTCCAGTTGGTTGGAGTCTCCCATTACCCTGGGCAGGTCCTCTGAGAGCTCCTTGGACAACTGAATTTGATGGTCCAAAAGCTGCTGGCCCGTGATGAGAAGAGCATTCTCGATGGGCTCTCTCAGATCCATGGGCTTTAGTTCGGGCTTGCTCTGTCTCGAAAATTCGCGCAAGTGGTCAACTATTCTGGCGATTCTCTCGTTACATTTCCTTATGAGCTCCAACCGCCTGCCAAAGGACTCGTCTTCCTTGAGCTCGTTTTGGAGCACATGGACCATTGCCTGAGAGGCCATGAGTGGATTGTTGAGCTCGTGGGCAACGCCAGCTACAAGCTCCCCCAAGGCCCTCATCTTGGATGTCTCCACCAGATGGGCCTGGGTCTCCTTCAACTTGGCTTCGAGGGCCTTTTTCTCGGTCACATCCTTGAAGATCCCCACCGTCCCTATGGGCTTCCCCTCCCCGTCCTTGAGAAGGGAGGCGGAGGTGAGTATGGTGAGCACCCTTCCGTCCCTGGCCCTAATTCCCATTTCGTAGCTCTGCACCCTCTCCCTCTGGTAGAGAAGATCCATGATCTCTCTGGCCTCCTGGATCCCCCTCACGTAAAGGGAGGATATGTGAGTGCCCAGAAGCTCCTCCTTGGAGTAGCCCAGCATCTCCTCCATCCCCCTGTTCAAGAAGGTTATGTGGCCCTTCAAGTCCGTTGTGACTATTCCGTCCACGGAACTCGCCATCACGTTTTCCAGGAACTCCTTGGTCTCTCTCAGTTCGCGCTCCAGGAGCCGGGTCTTGGTGAGATCCCGAACTATCTCCACGAACCCAGTAACTCGGCCATTGAGATCCTTCATGGCCGTCACTACAGAGTGGGCTGGAAAGCTAGTGCCATCCTTTCTCACGCGCTCCATCTCTATCTCACACACCCCTTCTGCCCTGATCCTATTAGCTATGTTCTTTTGAATCCCCTTGTGGCGCTCATCTTCGGGAATTGTGATGGAGATATTCTTTTTGCCCACTACCTCTTCCTTTTTCCAGCCAAAAAGTTCCTCAGCCCCCTTGTTGAACTCCATTATCTCGCCCCCAAAATCCAGGGCAATGATGGCATAGTGGGTGGCGCTTTCCAGAATGCTGTTGAGAAAGGCTGAGAGCTGCCTGTAGCGCTCTCTGGATTCAGCCAACTCCCTTGTCCTCTCCTCCACCATGTGTTGAAGCCTTGTGGTGTATTGCTGGATCTGGCTGGCCATTCTGTTGAAGGATAGGGCCAGGAGACCTACCTCGTCCCTCGTCCTCACCTCCACTCTCTGGGAAAGGTCCCCATCCAGCATCCTAGCCGTCACCTGGGTTAGCTCCTCTATCCTCCTGGTCAAAACCCGAGAAAGGCCGAGAGTCAAGGCGAAGACAAGGGGCAAGCTGAGGAGTACGACTCCAAAGATGAACCTCTCTGTATCGTAAAGTGCGGCATAGATTTCGTCCTCGTAAGTCCCAGCTGCTATGATCCAGTCCCAGGGGGAAAAGTAAGCGTACTTGGTGATCTTCTGCCTGGGGATGCGCTCACCAAGCTCTGGGTTCATCCAAGGATAACGGATGGTCGCGACCTGGCCTGGAGCCATGGTCTTGGCAACCTGTATCATGGCCCTTATGTAATGGAAACCCTCCGAGTCCTGGGCATCCAATATGCTCTCTCCTTCCTTGGCCGGGTGGACCTTGAGCACCCCTTGACTGTCCATTATGTAAGCATAGCCAGTGTTGCCCACTCTTATGGACTTCACTTGTCTCCTTATGGACTCCGTGGGTTCCTTTATGGCCACATTGATGGCGCCAACGACCTTTCCTTGGGAGTCCCTCACTGGCTCGTAGAGGGCTATGAACCATTCTTCGAGCACCTTTGTCCTTCCTCTGAAGGTCTGGCCCGAACCAATAGAGACGGCCACCTCACTGCCCGAATCCACGAGGGTCCCAACTGCCCTGGATTGATCCCTCTCCCTGAGGTTTGTCGCCACCCTTAAGAGGCTCCCATCCTCCATCAAGTGGAATATGGTGCACCATCCTCCTATCATCTCGCCCATTCTGTCCATAATATCCTCATCGAGCTCCAGGGCTTTGCCTTGGACAGACCATCTAGGGATCTTGACCCAAGAGGCGTCTTTCCCTCTTTTGAGGGGCACGGGGAGAAACTTGTCCCACTCCAATCGGACACTGGACTCCTGGCCCAAAAGGAGGGTCCTCACAAGGTGAAGCTTTCGATCCAATTCCTCCTGGACCATCTCCTGTTGGAGGCTGCACATGGAATATATGCTCGTTACGAGATGCTCCAAGTCCTGCTCCGCTGCGTTCCTAAGGGCGGAGTCGAACCGCTTAATGGAAAGGAGGGATACAGCACCGAGGGGCATGAGCACCAAAAGTAGGCTAAGCCCGACGAGTTTGGTCCTTATGCTCAACTCCCGGAAATTCAAGATCCCCCTCAATGCTACTCACCTCCACTGCGCTAAGGTCCATGGCTCATGGAGACTCACACGTTCAGGAGACCTCTTCCGTCAAGCACCAGGCTTTCCGAACATCGCCTCCCTCTCTCAAATGACCATTAAACCACACCCCGCCTGTTCCCGCAAAAAAGCATTCCTCCAACAAGATGACGGATAAGCCGGACAGAACAGAGAAGGAGCTTCCCTTACAGGTTCCAAGATCCAGCACTGTAATCCTGGAGACTACCACCATTGGGAATACGGACATCAGGGGTCCGACTCTACGCCTTTATCAGGCCTTTTTCCCTCCACTGGAGAATCTCCCTTTGAACTTCCATTTGGGATTTCCACTCTCCGTCGAGAACGCCCTTGCTTTCCAGCTCCTCCAATCTGCCCACGAAGGAGTCCTCGAGCTTGGGTGGGTCCATCCTGAAGACAGGTGTGCCTGGAAGAGGCAGGTACACATGGGCGCGAATCTTCACCCTTCCCATGGCTGCGAGCTGCTCCACGAGCCTCAGGGAAGCCATCCTATCCTCTCGGGTTTCACCCGGAAGACCGAAGAGCATGTCCACATGGGCCAGGAAGCCCCATTTGACTACCTCCCTCACCGCCTTCACCACGTCCTTGACCGTGTGGCCCCTGCGGATCCGCTCTAGGAGGCTATCGCTTCCGGACTGCGCTCCTATAACAATCTTTCGATTCACACAATGTGTGGCTATCAACTGGAGGAACTCGGGCCTCACCCTGTCCGGCCGCACTTCCGAGGGAAAATCTCCCAGGTGGACTTGCTCCATCCCCGTATCTCTGCAGAGACGAAGGAGCTCGGCGATGGAGGCTAGTTCTTCCCCTCTTGAGGGGTCCTTATAGGAGAAAGCATCTGGCGCAATGAACCTGGCTACCTTCTTTCCCATCTCGTGAGAGGCCTCCAAATATCTCCTCACTGAGTGAAGGGACCTGTGCCTCACTGGCTTCCTGTGGATCCTGGGGGTCAAACAATAGGCGCAATTGTGGGAGCATCCCCTGGTTATCTCCAATGGTGCCATGAACCTGAGTTTCCTGGATGCTGGAATGGAGAGCTCAAGGGGACATGGATCTTCATCTCTCATAACCCTGGGAAATTCCCTCGGGCCTCCTCTGGCCCACTTCTCTGCCAGCATCGGGAGGATCCTCTCCCCCTCTCCCACTACCACAACGTCAAATCCCAACTCCACAGTCCCCGCGGGATCCGCTGTGGGATGTGCCCCTCCCGCAACCAGGAGATCTTCCGGCCCCAACATGGATCTTATGGAGATGACCTCAGAGCGCACTTCCTCGAGATGCGGGGTCATGAATGAATAGGCCACTATGGTGGGTATTCCCTCTTTTATCTTCCGCGCGAGTTCCTCATGGGATTGGGCTGTATCTAGTTGCAGCTCCTCTCCGATAGGGCAGCTCTCCAAGAGGTTGAGGAGAACAGGGAGAGTGTACCTGTTTCCCTTGGTCTGTCTGAAGATGATCCTCGAGCGATTCATTTCCTGGATCTCGCCATCTCTCGCCACGCCTCGAAGGTGAAAAGAGCGATCCCTGCCCAGATGCACCCGAATGTCACCAGGTGGTGCCAGCTCAAGGGCTCCCCATAGGCGAATACCCCTAGCAAAAACTGGCAGGTTGGGGCCACATATTGCATTATTCCTAAGGCGCTCAGAGTCAGAGCCTTTGCTGCACGGATGAACCAGAAAAGGGGCAAGGCTGTCACGATTCCGGCTGATGCCAAGAGGATTGTTGTGGTGGTGTCCACGAGCCCGAAACAGATCTCCGCTCTCGATGCCAGCCAAACCATGTAGAGAAGGGCAAAAGGTGCCATGATTGCCGTCTCGATGAAGAGTCCTTCCAGAGGATCAACGTTCAGTTTTTTCCTCACAAACCCGTAGAGACCGAAGCTCATTGCCAGGACTATGGCTACCCAAGGCACTACTTTCGTTGCAAGGAGAAGATTTCCTGTTCCGGCTGTTGCCAAAAGGACTGCTACCAACTGTGTCCTCCTGAGATTTTCGCCCAGAAATAAAGTCCCCAAAAGGACATTGACTAGTGGATTTATGTAATAGCCGAGGCTCGCTTCCAAGATCCTTCCCCTCTCCACTGCGAAGATGAAGGTGAACCAATTTACCAACACGAGGCAGGAGCTCACGAAGAGGGTGGGCAGGGTTCGGGGCTGTCTCAAGGTCACGGGCAAATTCCACAATCTTCCCGAAAGGATGAGCAGGGCTCCTGTTACCGGGGCTGACCAGAAAACCCTGTGAGCCAGGACTTCCATGGCCGGCACGTGGGCCAAGGCCTTGAAGTAGATGGGTACACATCCCCAGAAGCCAAAGGCCCCCAATGCATAGAGGAGACCCCTCTTGCCCTCGCTGCCTTTCCCACGCTCCCCATCGGGACGATGGGGCCCTCTCTCATCCATACCTTTTTCCCGGAAGGATCTCTGCCTTCAGGCCGTCCATGGCCACCTGAGGCCTTGACCCTAGGCCAAGGTCCTCGGATATCTTGCTCACAGTCTCTTGCCAATCCTTATGGCAAAGGGGCTGAGGATAGGGGAGGCCTGTGGAGGGATCGAGCATTGGGGATTTCGGTGGCACGGCCTTGAGGCCTTTGGGGGATGGGTCTCCGTCCACGAGATATTCATCGGAGATGTGGACCAGGAAAGCATTCTCGGGATTCCACCTTCTTAGATAATCTATGGCCCTCTGGAAGCTCATGTGATGAGGCCTGTTCCAAGAAGGCTCGTGGAGCCAATGACTCTGTATGATGGCTGCGTGGAGTTGTCCATCGATGGGAGGATCTTGGGGCAAGTCCTCGAAGTCGCTCGTATACAGTATTCGCACCCATCCCAAAGGGGTTCTCTCTTCCAGAATGTAACCAACTGAGCCCTTGGCCACTGGACCGTGATCAGTGGCAAATGGCGTGACCTTGGTCTCCAGGCCATCCAAGTACTCTCCGATTCTCGCTATCCTTTTCTCTAAAACATCTCCCAGCAAATATCCGAAAACCCTCTCCAAACGTTCCCAAGTCTCTTCAGTAGCATAAGTGGGGATGGGCCTCCACCATTCCCTCTCCATTATTCTCTTGAAAGCCACCAATTCATCCAGTCCAGAGGTATGATCGCCATGGCTGTGGGTGATGAGGATGGCATCCGGAGAGCGATCCAGTCTGCCCTGCAACTGTTTTCTTATATCGGGTCCGCAATCCACGAGGATCAACTCCCTCGCCTTCACCAAGAGACAAGTCCTTGTCCTCTCCTCGCCCAGCTTCCTCATGGTGCTGCAGACAGCGCATCTGCACGGAAACTCAGGAAGGCCCCAAGCGGAGCCTGTCCCCAAAAAGGTCACCTCCATCTGGTAGATCCCCTACCTGGAATATTTTCCCACAAGCCGCGCCTCGGCCTTTATCCTTCCAGCAATGGCCCTGAGAAGCTGTTCTTTGGAAGCGCCAGGAGGCAGATTTACCCTCCCATTCAGGGCGTAAAGCCTGAACAAGTACCTATGAGGTCTCCCCGGAGACGGACATGGTCCTCCATATCCAATCCTCCCGAAATCGTTCTTCCCTTGGGCTCCTCCCCTGGGCAATGTCTCCGTGGACGCTACCCCCTCTGGTAAGGAACGGGTCTCTGCTGGGAGGTCGTATACAATCCAATGAACCCATGTGCCAGAGGGGGCATCCTCGTCCTCCATCAACAGGGCGAAAGAATTTGTTCCATCAGGTACATCGGACCATTCCAGGGGAGGGGAGAGCTCCGGGCCATCACAAGTGTGCCTCTTGGGAATCATCCCCCCATCCTGAAAGGATCTGCTCCTGAGCTCCATAGGCTTACCCCCTGGACCTCCTCACCACCATCGAGTAACCCATCATTTCTCTTCCCTGGCCCATGGTCCCTCTGAGCCACTCCAGAATTATCCGTGGTGCTCTCCCGGTGACTCAAGGGGACGGGTACCAATCCTCCCTGATAGCCCTTCCTTCCTTGTGAGGCCACGGAACCTGAGGACAAGCCATCTCAGGTCCTCTAAGTCCGCCAAGGGAAGGAAATAGTCCAAGTAAGGTAGGGCCGTGGCCATACCCCTGCATATGGGCTCGTAGCCTGGGGTCTTGAGGAGAGGATTGAACCACACAATGGCCCTTGCCTTGGTTCTCAAAAGTTCCATCTCCCTTCTCAGGATCTCCGTGTCTCCTTGGTCCAACCCATCGCTCAACAGGATGACGATGGGCCTTTTGGATAAAAGAGATGCGCCGAATCTTTGGCGAAGGGATCTGAGGGAGGGCCCAATACGGGTTCCAGCTCCCCATTGAGCCATGGCCTCGGAGATTCTACAAGCAAATTCCCCAACTGGCCACTTTTTCAAAAGATGGGTCACCCGAACAAGTTCCGTTGAAAAAAAGAAAACCTCAGAGTTCCGAGCTGCCTTCAAGAGCACATATCCGAGCTCCAGCGCGAATCTTCCGTATTCCTCCATCGAGCCGCTCACATCGCAGAGAAGGAGGGCCAAATTTTTCTTTATCTTTGGGTCCAGAAACTCCAAATAGAGGAGGTCGCCCCCATATTGAAGACTTCTGCGAAGAGTCCTACCCAATGAGAACTTGCTTCCAGAAGGCGATGGAGTCATTCTTCTCGATGGCCTGTTGGAAAAAGCCATGAGAAGAAACCTGAGAGCCCGAACTGCTTGAGTCTCCGGGTCCCTCACTTGAATCTCGACCTCTGCCGGGGAATTTCTCTCCTTGGGGCTGTAAGCCTTGCGCTCAAAGCCCGGATGTCTCTCCCCATGAACCGTGGAGTCCTCCAACTTCGTCGAGCTTGCTGGTCCTTCCCCCTTGGATGAGGGCCTGTTATCCACCTTTTTAGGGCTCAGCACGATTTCCTCTCTGCCCAACCAAAAGTCCCTGAAGAGCTTCCTGAACTTGGGAAGCTCTTCCACGGAAGAGACGAAACTCGCACTGAGCAGCGTCTCGAAAGCCTCCATATCTCCCGGCTCTATGAGGTCGAGACCCATTGCAGCATCGAGGACAGAATTGAGGCCTGCCTTGAACCCTTCGCTCCTCAGAAGATTGGCGAACCGGACGAGATTCTCCACCATCCCCCTCGGCTCAGTAGAGGGGCTTTCACTTGGTTTCCATTGCCTCAAGGAGATGTTCCCAGCCACTGTACGAGCCTGGCCTTCTCTTCAGGGGCGGACAAAAGCTTTTTCTTGAACCACTCCATGTCCTCCCTATACTTGAGCAAACACCCCATGGTCTCCATCACTGTCTCTGGGTCTATAGCCGACCTGTTGAGCCTGATGAGCGCCTCGGCCCAATCCAGGGTCTCGGATATCCCTGGCCTCTTGACCAGGTTTTCCATCCTCAGCCTCTGAACGAATTCCACCACCTTTGCCGCGAACCTCTCGTCTATGCCCGGGATCCTCGCCCTCACTATCCTTATCTCCTTCTCCTCGTCGGGATAATCTATCCAGTGGTAGAGGCATCTTCTCTTTAGGGCGTCATGGACCTCCCTGGTCCTGTTGGAGGTCACCACCACAATGGGGCGATGGGTGGCCTTGAGGGTTCCAAGCTCGGGGATGGAGATCTGGAAGTCCGACAAGACCTCGAGGAGAAATGCCTCGAACTCCTCGTCTGCCCTGTCTATCTCGTCAATGAGGAGAACAGGGGCCTTTTCCTCCGAGCTCTGGATTGCCTCGAGAAGGGGCCTCTTTATCAGGTAGGACTCGGTATAAATGATCTGGCCTATCTGGTCTGGGTCCCTCCCACACTGTTCCTCCATCCTGATTCTCAGAAGCTGCTTGGGATAGTTCCATTCGTAAAGGGCTGATGTGGAATCCAGTCCCTCGTAACACTGGAGCCTTATGAGGCGTGTCTTGAGGAGCCTTGCAAGGACGAGGGCAACCTCGGTCTTGCCGACACCTGGCTCGCCTTCCAAAAAGAGGGGTCTGCCCATGTGATACGCCAGGTAGATGACCGTTGCCAAGGCCCTGTCGGTTACGTACCCGTGCTTTTCCAATCCATTGAGAAGGAGCTCTATCGAGGAGAAAGATTCGTCCAACCTCTTCTCCGTCACGTCCATTCTCTTTTCCGTAATACCCGGTGTGTCAACTGGATCGAGACTCTCAAGGCTCCTTTCCCAGAACTCCCACGAAGGGGAGACTCCAAAGAAGCGCCCGGCCCTTCCATCCCTAAGATTACCACACGAATCTCCACTTTAGCGAGTCTTTCCATAAGTGGACTGGGAAATCCTCCCCCCTGAATGCCCTTTCCGGTCCTTTTGCCTGTAGCTGGGACTGTGCTCCAAAGGGAATGACTCTACTGGGCTATGCCAAAGAGGCCCCGTACCCTCCATTCTCGCTGAGATCAAGGGGGGGATATGCGGCCGGAAATCACCATTCTTGCCATCGTGGACCATTTTTTTCACAGATATCGTGAAACTAGTCACTATTTTCCATCCATGGCCAAAGGTGGGGATAACCTCCCCTGGGGGCCCATTACTTGGAGCCCATTGAGGAGTTGGCCCTCGGAAAGATTCCTATGACAGTGGGCAGGGGCTTTGTTTCCTTCAGCTCGCTTGCCACCATGCCTGAAGCCTGGGCATAGCTGAATTCTCTCGTCTTTATTGCTATCTGGGCCTCATCCCCTCCGTCCATGGAAATGGCTTGTCTCACAGGAAAAGGCCCCTCCAATAGAGCCTTCGCTAACTCCCACAGGGTGAAGGGGACACGGGTCACGACTATGAGAAATTTTCCGTCTAGCTGTTCCACCAAAACCGTGCGATTAGCCAAATTGGAGGTTCGCTTGACCCTTATGGTCCCGTGCCTATCGAAGAGCATGAATGACTGGGCAGCCTCCTTGTATCCTGGAGCGCTGGGGTCAAAGGGATCCTCCGCCAGATCCAGTATCTTCGCCTTGGGGCCAGTGGCCTCAAGAGGCTCTGCCACGAGCATCCCCTGAAAAAGGGGATGTAGCCTCTTTTTTATGGGCTTGCCATCGCTCATGAGAAACCCCATGTACGAGTAGTCGGGATAATATTGGCCGGCATTGAAGACGAGACTGGCCCCGCTTTTTTCCATCCATTGTCTGAGGGTCAAGGGATGGGCCTCTCCTTGGTCCTTGAAATAAAGGGGTCTTATGATAAGGAGGTCCGGGTCTACCCTCACCACACACACATCTCTAGGTTCTCCCCCTTGCCACACCACCCACTCGAGCCCTGGCAATATCACCTCTCCTCTCGGTTGTGGAGACAAGGCCTCACAGGGACAAGCCTGGGGAACAAATATCATGAGCATTGCGAGAGATGCTGCGAAGAATGTCCTGCAATTCACCCTCTCGAAAACCCTCCGACCGTCCTTACGCAATAGCGAGCTCCTCGCTCAAGCTACCTTTTCGCGGAGCCCCAGTCAAGCTCACAGAGAATAGATCTCCTCGAGATCACTCCTCAGGTATCTGCCTTCCCAATTTCACAGAGGCACACTCCCCTTGCAATGGTCTCCATCCTGGGAGATATTGGATCCCATAAGACCTGCGATGGTCTTCGAGCTCGCTTTTTCCAAAGGAACGGAAGCTTGAGCCTGGGAAGCAAGTCCATTTTGGAATTTCTAGGAGAGGTTGCGAGAATATCCCCCAGGGTGCCGGCAGCTGGGTGCGTTGTGGGGCTCTGTGGGGCCTCCTCTGCAGCCTTAGCTAGGTTTGTCGCTACCCTCACTCACAGAAAGGCGGAGGAAGGGACCTGGAGGGAGAGGCTCGAGGCAATGATGGAGAGACTCGCGATCCTGGAAGAAAGGTGCGTTCACATGATGGATAGGGATCTAGAGGTCTGCCTCGAGTCCTTCTGTGCCAAGCTCGAGGCCAAGGAGGCCTCGGTGCAAGGATCTGGGAAGGGGGGAGATCCTGCGAAGGCCATCATGGAGCCTCCTGTGATTCTCCTAAAATGCGGGATAGAGCTTTTGCGGATCTCCTTGGAGCTAGTGCAGAGGGGTGCCCCGGTATGCAAAGCCGATGCAGGGGTAGCAGGGGCTATGGCAAATGCTTGCGGTCGTGGAGCTCTTTGGATTGCCAGATCCAACCTGCAAGGGTTGGATGGCCAGACGAGAAAGATCCAGGAGGAGATGCTGGACAACATGGAGATGGAACTGGAGGCTCTCCATGGAAGGCTTGTTGAGGAGATGGATAGGTAAGGGCAAGATGAGGGCATGGATTCCCGTGTTGGTAGGAGTGATGATGGCGACCTTAGGGCCGGAGGTTTTCAATGGTAAAGGATGCGCGGAGGGAAGTTCCATTGGGGACCTCCCGTTCGTGCTACCTCAGAAAATAGGGAATTGGGAACTGGAGAAAGGGAAGGAGACTTATGGTCCTGAAAACCTTTTCGATTACATGGATGGGGCTGCCGAGCTCTACCTCTCGTACGGTTTCAGGTCCATGACATTGCACCGATATGTCGGAGGGGATGGGTCAAGAGTTGTGGTGGAAATTTACGAGATGGCCTCCTCAGATGACGCTTACGGCATCTTCTCTTTCGAGAGAGAAGATGAGGACGTTGGAGTTGGGCAGGGTTCGGAACTCGGGGGAGGGGCCTTGAGGTTCTGGAAGGGTCGATATTTTGTGAACGTCTATGGGGAGAAGAAAGCCAGCGATGAGGAGCTTGTGGCAATAGGGAAGGCCATTGCTGACTCAATAAAGGAGACCGGAAGAGAACCAGAACTGATCAAGTTCCTTCCAGAGGAATCCAGGGGATTGATCCCTAGATCTGTGAGATTCTTCCGAAACCACGTGTGCCTGAACCAGCGTTTCTTCATCGCGAACAAGAACATTCTCCTCCTGGACTCCACGACCTCAGGCGTCATGGCCCAGATGAGGACTCCCATCGGGAAGGTGCAGATCATACTCATCAATTACCCAGATGAGGAGAGGGCTGCCTCTGCGGACAGGAACTTCAGGCTCGCCTTCATGCCCGAAGCTGAAAGGGAGGGGATGGTCAAGACAGAAGACGGGAAATGGACTGGGGCAATGAGAAAGGGTAAGCTCTGGATAGGGGTTTTCGGTGCAGGGGACAGAGGGCAGCTCCAGGAGATATTCCGAATGGTCCTGGAAAGGGTTGAGAAATGAGAGACCTGGTCACCAGAAGGGATCTCATAAAAGGGATGGCAGCTGTGGCCATGGGCGCCACTTTTGTTGGAGCCTTGCTGGGGAAGGGAAGGGGTGAGGGCATCTCCCGAGTTGTTCTCGTGAGAGATCCCAGAGTGCTCAGGAAAGATGGAAGCATAGATGTGAAGGTCTTAGGAGGGATGTTGGATGATGCCGTGGTTGCACTTCTTGGGGCAAAGGATCCCAAGGAGGCCTGGGCTAGACTCATCACCCCTGGGGATGTTGTGGGCATAAAGAGCAATGTATGGCCCTATCTCCCAACCCCAAGGGAACTCGAAGAGTTGATAAAGGAGAGGATCGTCCAAGTTGGTGTGAATCCTGAAAAGATGTCCGTCGATGACCGTGGGGTGAGATCCAACCCCGTCTTCCAGAAGGCCACAGCCCTGGTGAATGTCAGGCCTCTGAGAACGCATTTCTGGTCAGGAATTGGGGGATGCATAAAGAACTACATAATGTTCGTCCCCAACCCCTCCCAATATCACGAAGATGGGTGCGCTCATCTGGCAGCAATCTGGAATCAGCCCTTTGTCAAAGGAAAGACCCGAATCAATATCCTCTGCGCCCTGACTCCCCAGTTCTATGGAAGGGGGCCACACTTCTTCGACAAAAGATACCTGTGGCCCTACTGTGGACTCTTTGTGAGCCAGGATCCAGTGGCGGTAGACGCCCTAGGAGCGAGACTCCTCGCAGCAAAAAGGTGGGACCATTTCGGAGAGGATAGACCACTCGATACCACACCCCATCACATAGATTTGGCCCAACGGGTCTATGGCTTAGGAGTGAGCGATCTCGAAAAGATAGAGCTCATCCGCCTGGGCGCAACCGAGGGATCTCTCATATGAACCCGTGAAGCACCAGAGTGGGAACCTCAAGAAGGCTGAGTCACGAAAGAATTTTGCCCGAGGGTCAGTCTGTTTTCGATCCCCCAAGAGAACCTCTCGCCCTTGATCTTTTCCTTGACTTTGGGTGTGGATTCTTGGCAACCGCGTCCCCCATCGCACCTCATCCAAGAGAAGGGGCTTGACCACTCAGCTCCTGGCTTCCTTTCTTTTGTCCTCCTACCGAGATGTCTTTATTGGAGAGGGCGACAGGGGATTCAAGGTCTTTTTAGCTTTCGGCTCGTCGGATCGTCTCCCTCACTTGCCTCTCTCATCCATGTCTTGCGAAAAGGTGTTCCATGGTCCTTGTGAGCATGGGAGCTCCCTTGACCTCTGTCTCGAAAAGGGGGACTATGCTCCGGACTTGGTCCCCGAAGATTCTCCAAATCTCCTCCATGTGCTCTTCCTGCATCTTGAGCCTGTTGACCACGAATTCGGGGGCATCCGGCCCAACCTGTTCCTTCTGGATCACACCGTTCACTATGACTCCTCCCACTGGAATCCCGAAGTCATGGAACCAGTTTATGAATCTCGTTATGACAGCTATGGGTAGGGCCTCCGGAAGCGTGACGAAGAAGAAGGCTGTCTTGGTGCTGTCTGTGAGGAGCTCCTTGGCTCTGGACATCCTTTCTCTGAAACTCAGAAGGTAGTCGAGAAGGGGGTCCTTTTCCTCCTTCTTGGAGAATGAGAGCATCTGTCTTAGAGATCTAGCCTCTTGCCTGCTTCTCAGCATTTTTTCGACCCACATGGAGTAGACCTTCGACATTCCCAAGAGCCTTCTAGCATTGGCGGTTGGAGCTGTATCGAAGACATAAAAGTCGTACTCGTCCTTGAACATTATCTCCAGCATGTTCTCGAACATGGCCGATTCCTCAAATGCTGGATTCATGGTG
>Ga0197142_1000292_pt1 | contig 46335 bp, 37 predicted proteins | sample GBS60_MetaG_FD_148614 | JGI IMG/M metagenome (GOLD analysis project Ga0197142, IMG submission 148614) | Sediment microbial communities from Great Boiling Springs, Gerlach, Nevada, United States - GBS 60_MetaG | ecosystem: Environmental > Aquatic > Thermal springs > Hot (42-90C) > Sediment... | reverse complement strand
AAACAGGATTTTCGAAGGAACCTCTGAAATTCAAAAATTAGTAATTGCTCGTGACGTCATTAAAAAAAATGGTGTTCTGGATTGAAAAAATGGTTGCGAGAATTTTACTTGCTTCTCTTTTATTAGTTATTTTCGTATGTTCCCACTCATTTGCTCAATCAAATGAAGATTTTTTTCGTGAATATTATACTTTCAACACCAAACATGAAAAATTAGCCCAATTTCAGGGCAAATGGAAGTTGGCTATTGAACTCCACAGCAAAGAAGGACCTGAATATGCTCAAGGCATTTCATTGATCAATCTTGTTCTCAACTATCGCATTCTGGAGTTCAAAGACTCAATTATCTCATCTGTTGGAATTCCATATGAATCCCGAACTTATATTGGTTACGACGGCATTAGAAAAAAATACTTTCTAGTTTCGTTCAATAGTTTAACAAATGCTGTTGTTATTCTAAATGGTACATATCTGGAAAACCAAAATCAGTTCATCTTCGAAGGAAAGACTGATGATCCAAAAACTAAAGAAAGTGTCAGTGCTGTTATGAAAATTATTTGGGAAAGAGATAATAAGTTCTGGATAGAATATTCTCACAAACAAAAAAACAAAGAGACATTAATTTCAAAAGCGATGTATGTTAAACTTCCACAAGAGTAGTTACAGTGGAATGTAAAAAGGATAATAACATATCAAAATGCAATTGCACTTACGAACCTTGTCCTCGTAAAGGTATTTGTTGTGATTGCCTACGGTATCATCTTCGTAACCGCGAACTACCCGCTTGTTTTTTCCCTAAGGATGCAGAAAGAACTTACGATCGAAGTTTTGAATTTTTTTTCTCTCTTTACCATAAAGGAAAAATATGATCCAAAAACTCATAACTTTGAAAACTGACAAACACAACGGTCTTTACGACATTACCGAAGAAGTAAGAGCCATAGTAAATCAATCAGGCTACAAAACCGGTATGGTTAACGTTTATGCACGCGGGTCAACCTGTGCAATAATGATACAGGAAAATTGGGACGAATCAGTTCAAATTGATGTCATTAACCTCTTAAAGAAATTGATTCCAAGCGGAATTTGGCAACACGACCTTCATGACAACAACGCTGATGCCCATTTGAAATCGGGTCTTATCGGTCCAAGCGAAACTATTCCGATTATAAACGGAAACCTTGGTCTATCGACCTGGCAAAATATTTTCTTTTGCGAATTCGATGGACCAAGGTCCCGGCGTGAAGTCGTAGTTACAATTTATGGCGAATGACTCCATTTCTAATCCAGTAATTTCCTAATAACCGCCGGATTGTCTCTACTATAATTATTGTTTCTGCCTTTAGATTCATCATCTTCTTCACTTTTGGAATGAATATCTATAAAATATGGTTTATTTGGAGAGGGATTTACAGACGGAACGGCTTCTTCATCAATATTAGAATGCCTTCTTCGAAGATAGGCAGGGATTGTTAAATCGTTCTGATTTATTTCCGATACCGACGGTTGACTTGCTTTATAATTCAATATACTTTCTTGTGGCTCTTTCCTTTTAGGTGATGTAGGAAAAGTCACAAATTCTTCGGTTTCATTTTTAACTTTGCCATTTTTGTTATCCTTGCTTTTCTTATTTTCAAAATACTCTTCAAGAAATGAATTAGTAAAACCAGTAACAACAACAGTAACAGATACAGTAGAACCCATTGAGCAATCTTCGACCAAACCATGAATGATATTTAAATCCGGATTTGTTGCCTCCCGTATTTTGTTTAGAATTTGATCAACTTCGTAATGATAAAAATCATCACCAAAAGTAATATTCACAAGGGCACTTTGTGCATTTCTCAAATCAATTCCTTCGAGTAATGGTGAATTCAAAGCTGATTCGACAGCTAAGATAGCTCTCTGTTCTCCTTCGCCAATTCCTTTTCCAATTAATGCATCACCTTTCCCAAGTATAACAGTTTTAACATCAGCAAAATCAACATTTATAATGCCCACACTATTTATAAGATCGATTATTCCTTTAGTTGCATCGTAAACAACTCTATCGGCTTTTTCAAATGCTTTACGAACAGAAAGGTTCTGCTCGCGAGAGATTTTGGAAAGTTTATCATTCGAAACAATAATTAATCCATCAACATTTTTGCGGAGTTCTTCGAGCCCTTTGTAAGCATTCTCCCATCGCTCATTACCCTCGTTTGCCAAAGGAGTTACAACAATAGCAACTACAAGGGCACCATTTTCTTTTGCTGCTTTCGCAACGATCGGAGCTGCGCCAGTTCCAGTTCCACCACCCATACCAGCAGTAATAAACACCATATCTTTGTTTTTCAAAGCATCTACGATAGCTTGATAATCCTCTTCGGCAGCCTCTTTTCCAATTTCAGGATTCGAGCCAGCACCTTGACCCCGAGTTTTAGATTTTCCAATCGGTAATTTTACCGGTGCGGGATTTTCACGAAGTTGTTTGGCATCGGTATTGATTGCTATTAAGTCAACATCACTAATTCCAAAGTTGATAAGATTTTTTATTGCATTGCATCCAGCTCCGCCTACCCCAACTACTGCTATCCTGGTTATTTCCACATTGGTGTTGTCAAGTTCAATCATTACTCCCCCCTACAATTTTTTGAAAAAATTTATAAACATTTCCCAAAATTTGCCTTTTTTTAGATCGTGCGCTTCTTTTTCAAAAAATTCTACTTTTTCTTTATAACCGGAATTCTTCAGCCCATAAATTGCCAACCCAACTGCGGTCGAAAAATATGGTTTGTTTACCTCCTGGGAAAGTCCCTGATAATTCAAATCCGAAGGTGTTCCAATTCGAACAGGCATTCCAAACACCTGACTAGCTAAATCCTCAACCCCTTCGATAAGCATACTTCCACCAGTCAAAACCACACCAAGCTCAAGTTTGTTTACAAGCCCAGAATTACGCAAACTTTCCAGTGCAAGCGAAAAAATTTCCTCCATCCGGGGCTGGATATACCTGCAAATTTGATTCCTTTTAAATGTCATAGGCTTCCTACCCTTTATTCCTGGTACAATAATTTGCTTATCTTCTCTTAACATTGGCAAATAGCAATGCCCGTAATTTCTTTTTACTTCTTCTGCCTGGGCATATACTACTTTCATAAGTGTTCTCATATCGTCGGTAATATGTCGACCGCCCAAAGGAACACTGGAAAAATACCTTAAAACACCATCAATAAAGATTGCAACTTCAGTGGAAAGCTCCCCAACATCGACCAATGCAACACCAGAATCAAGTTCCTGTTCATCAAGAACCGCAAGCCCAGTGGCAATAGGTTCGAGTACAATTTCACCCAATTCCAAATTATTCCTTTTCAAACAAAGGCTAATGTTTTCAATATCCAGAGACGGAACAGAAACAACTTTTGCAAGCACCTCGAGTTTACTTCCACTCATCCCGATGGGATTTATTATCTTACCAAAAATGTTGTTTATTATATATTCCTGCGGCAATACGTGAATAATTTTATAGTCCAATGGAAGATCGGAAGGTTTTGCTTCGGAGAGAACCCTATGTACATCTTCCTCGGTTATAACCCGCTGGACTGAACCAATTGAAACAATACCTCGACTATCAGTAAACTTAACATTCTGGTTGATAATTCCGACATTAACTTTGGAAAAAGCCACATTAGATTGAAGCACCGCAGTTTGAATAGCTTCTTCAATGTCCTTAACAGTATAGTCAATATTATCTATCTTTCCATAACGAGGTTTGCTTCTTCTTTCTTTGATCCCAACACCTAAAATTGTCGGAGTTCGGTCTTTATGGTTTTGAGCAAGAACCACCGCACAGACCTTCCAGCTTCCAATATCAAGACCGACACTGATTTTCTCTATTTCCTTGCCAAGTTCACTTGTTTTATTTCTTTTTTCCATCTATCTTACAACTAAAAACCCACCAAATCGAAAATCCAGTTCATTTCTTAAAAGTGGCAAATATTCTTTACTGCTTAGCAACTTTTCGACGCATAAAGCATTTTCTCGATAATTCTTTTTCAACATTTTAACTTCGGTTCTTGATAAATTTGTAAGAAAAATAATCTCATCATTTTTTACTTGAACCTCGGTAATGCTCCAATAAAATTTTGGACAGGTGTGCTTTAAAAAGCTTAAAATTTTCACAATCTCTTTAGTTTCAAGAATACTTAAGTCTTGATTAGAGTGTTCAAACACAAAAATGCGTGGGAATTTTAAGCTTGTAAATTTAGCATCTATTTTGTTACCATTCGTATCTAAAAGGAATATTTTACCACTTGGAGCAATAATCTCAACAACGGGTTCTTTTTCCTCAATTTCTATAAGTATTTTCTCTGGGTTGGAGCGGTAAATTCTAACATTCTGTATAAAATCGAGCTTTAACAAAGCTTTTGAAAGATATGCTTCCGTTAAATTTTCGGGATCTGTTCTTTTGAGAAGACTATCAATAAACTCTTTGTTGAAATTTTTAAGTCCCTCGATTTCATAAAATTTAACGGTTTTTTCTCTGAACCAACTGACTGAAAAGACCGTTAAAGAAGAGATTATTGTTAAAATAATAAATAAAGAAACAATCGAACGATTGTTAGCTTCCTTGAATTGTAAAGCTTTGTTCTCCTCCCCAGCCATCATAAATATACCTAACCTTTAAAAAGGTTAGTAGAATTACCCCATTATGCTGCAATTCAAATTTATGATAAAATTTTTCAATTTCCAAATGTTTTTTAAAAGATTTTAAAATAAGGTTTTCTTAATTTTGTTTTTTGTTTAACAAACTTCTAAATGAAAATGTTTAAGTCAATCCTTTCAATTGTTGTTTCTTTGGGAATTTTGTTCTTTGTTTCTTGCTCAAAAGAAAAATTCAATACCGAGGAGGTACTCAAAATGGAACAAGAATACGAAAAACTAATCGCAGATTATGAGGCCCAGATGAAACCAGCTTACAAAGATATGTGTTTACAATATTTCGTTGCAGCAACCAATAGTACTCCAGAAAACTGGGAACTGTATGCACAAAAGGAAATGATTGTCAACAAAATCCTTTCGGACAAACAGCTCTTCGAGCGAATCAAAAAAATTAAAGAGTCTAACTTAATCCAAGATCCTATCAAACAAAGAAGGCTCGAAGTTCTATACCTCACTTTCCTTGGAAAACAAGTTGATACTGCAAAGCTCAATCAAATAACCAAACTACAAAGTGAAATCGAAAACAAATACTCCACATTCCGTGCTGATTATAGCGGGAAAAAACTTTCCGACAATGATGTCGAAGAGGTTTTGAAAACCTCTACAAATAACTCAGAGTTGCAAGGTGTTTGGGAAGCTCAAAAAAGAATTGGAAGACTTGTGGCATCCGATATCATTAAATTGGTAAAAATGCGAAACGAAATAGCCCGCGAACTTGGTTTTAAAAACTACCACGAGATGAGCCTAAAACTTAGCGAACAAGACCCAGCCGAAATCGAAAGGTTATTCGATGAGCTCGACAATTTAACTAAAAATGCATTTGCCGCAGAAAAAGCAAAAATGGACGAAATACTTGCTAAAAGATACAAAATAAAAGTTGAAGAATTAATGCCTTGGCACTATCAGAATCGTTTCTTCCAAGAAGCACCCAAAATTTACGATGTCGATTTAGACCATTTCTACAAAGATAAAGACATAGTTCAACTAACCAAAGATTACTACACATCAATAGGTTTACCAATCGATGATATTATTGCTCGAAGTGATCTTTTCGAAAGAGAAAACAAAAACCAACACGCATTTTGCATAAACATTGATCGCGATGCAAAAGATGTTCGAATTTTATGCAATGTTAAGCCAAATGCTCGATGGATGGAAACAATGCTTCACGAAAATGGGCATGCTTTATATGAAAAACACTTTGCCGACAATCTCCCTTGGGATCTAAAGTGCCCAGCCCATATCTTCACTACCGAGGCTATTGCTATGCTTTTTGGACGATTAGCCTCTAACCCGCAATGGATGGTAGATATGCTGAAAATTTCCCCAGAAGATGCAAAAAAAGTTCAAGAACCCGCCCGAAATACTTTGCGACTTCAACAACTCGTCTTTAGCCGATGGTCTCAAGTGATGTTCCGTTTCGAAAAAAGCCTTTACGAAAATCCTGACCAAGATCTAAATAAACTCTGGTGGGATTTGGTCGAAAAATACCAGATGATTAAGAAACCAGCTGGAAGAAACGAACCCGACTGGGCTACCAAGATTCATATCGCTACTAGTCCTTGTTACTATCACAACTATCTTTTAGGGGAACTCCTTGCTTCTCAACTTCAAAATTATATTATTCTTAACATCCTTAAAGGCAATCCCAACCAAGATTACAGCTTTGTCAACTCCAAAGAAGTTGGGAAATACCTAATTGACAATGTATTCTCCGTAGGTGCCAAATACAAATGGAACGAAATGATCGAAAAAGCCACAGGCGAAAAGCTAACACCTAAATATTACGCAAGTCAATTCATAAAGTAAATTCATAAGAGCGGGGTTTCCCGCTCCTCTTTTGTTTTTTAACAAAAATAAACAGAAATATGAAAAATACACTAATATTTCTATTAATGATAGTAAGTATTTCGATTTCCAAAGGGCAAGATAACTTCTGGAAAGACAATTTAAAAGGTGTTTTCGGTGAAATTGGTTGGAGCAAATTAAAACTTTCGGCTGGATTAGGATTTAGATTCTGGAATGTTGGTGTTTCTATGGGTCTCGCTGGCTTTGCCGCTTCCAAGCCAAAATATATCTATCCATCAAATCAGTATCCTACTCCAAAACCAGGGGAATATGAGGAAAACAAATTTACTTATGTCTTAGTAACCACGGATTTTTATTACTTCTTCGAAATCTTTGATGATTTTATTATCACGCCCAACTTTGGATTTTATGTTCAACAAGATTCCGTTCTCGCTCGTTCATTAAGAATGTATACACCTTATGGTCAACCAGACCTCGGGCAACTTTATTATCTTGGCAAAACGGAAAATAAAGTTGGAGTAAACTTTGGGTTGGGCTTCGATTACTATTTTCACGAACAATATTTTGTTGGAATTGGCTATAACTATCGACGAGGAATTTTTGTAAGGTTCGCTTATTATTGGTTTTGATTACCGACTTAGGTACTGAAGCGCTTGACGGACAAGGTTCTCAACCGTTCGAGATTCCACTGGAATTGTTTTAATTAGTTCTCGAACAACTGCTTTTGTTTTATTTTCTGGGAAACCTAAAACACTCAATGCAGCAATAGTCTCAATAAAGATATTTTCATCTTTAGGTTCTAATTTATCAACCTTTTCCAAACTAATTTTGTTAGCCTTTTCACGAAATTCCAGAAGTACTCTTTCAGCAGTTTTCCTACCAATACCCGGTAGTTTTATTAATTTGTTCAAATCGTTTCTCCTAACGCAATCCAAAAACTCATCGACTTCGAAGTAAGAGAGAATACCTAATGCTATCCTCGTGCCAATTCCAGGAATATTTATCAACTCTCTGAAGATTTCTTTTTCTGCCAAGGACGAAAACCCATAAATCTGAAAAATCTCGTCTCGCATCATAACCAATGCATAAAGAAAAACCTCGTCTCCAACTTCACCTACTTTAGATAAGGTATTTAAAGACAAATGAACTTCGAAACCTAAGCCATTCGTTTCAATTTCAACAGAATTTCCAGTTTTCCTAACTATTTTACCTTTTACAAAAGAAAACATATCAAATGAAATAATAAATGCCAAATTACAAAAAACAAAAATGGTAATGTCAAATTTTGTATTTTAAATATCAACACAAAGGAAAGTGAAAGTTCATAAATTGCACAATTTAAATTTTAAAAAATATTTATGGAAAAGAAAACTGGGAAAGAGCTTTTTATTCCAACGTTCGAAGATATAGTTGAGGCACACAAAAGAATCGGTAAATTTATTCACCGAACACCTATGTTAACTTCGAAAAACCTTAATAAATTGGTGAACTCCAGCTTGTTTTTCAAATGCGAGAACTTTCAGAAAACCGGCTCTTTTAAAGCTCGGGGGGCGTTAAATGCTGTTCTTTCGTTGTCCAGAGAAAAATTAGCTAATGGTTTAGCTACGCACTCTTCGGGCAATCACGCACAAGCTCTTGCTTTTGCAGCCAAAATTGTTGGAGCCAAAGCTACAGTCGTTATGCCCCACACTGCACCAAAGCCAAAAATCGATTCAGTTGCCTCATTGGATGCAGAAATCATATTTTGCAAACCAACTTTGAAGTCTCGAGAAGAAACTCTTAGCGATATAATCGAAAGAACTGGAGCCGTTGTGGTTCATCCTTATGACAATCCATATGTTATTGCTGGGCAGGGAACTTGTGCAAAAGAAATTTTCGAGGATAAATACGAACTCGACTTTATACTTGCCCCTATTGGTGGTGGTGGTTTACTAAGTGGAACTTCAATAGCTACAAAATACTTTTCGAAAAACACCAAAATATTTGGTGTAGAACCTGAAGGTGCCAACGACGCCCATAAATCTTTCTATGGCAACCAAATTTACCCTTCGGTAAATCCACAAACCATTGCCGATGGCTTACTTACATCCCTTTCAGAAAAAACCTTCAAAATAATCAAACAAAATGTTGATGATATTATTACTGTAAGTGAAGAAATGATTTTGCAAGCAATGTTTCTAATTTACGAAAGACTGAAAATTGTTGTTGAGCCTTCGGGTGCTGTTTCTTTCGCTGGGGTTCTACAACATAGCTCAATTTTCGAAAACAAAAAAGTTGGGATAATACTATCTGGTGGAAATGTTGACTTAAAAAACCTACCTTTTTTGCTAGCAAAAGTAAGTGAAATTAAAAATTAAAAGGCAGGCAAATCATCATCGGACATATCGTCTTCCAAATCGGCTATGTAATGTTCATCGAAATCAGATTTTGAAACAACATCCTCGTCGATATAACGAAGTTCAGCATTGTCGAACCGTAATGTATCTTTCAGGTAAACAACCTTGAATGAACCAGTTGGTCCATTTCGTTGTTTGCCAATTATGATTTCAGCCGTGCCATCGGTTGGTTCTTTTGTGTCGGGCCAAACTTTAATATCGTAAATTTCGGGGCGATAAATAAACAACACCACATCAGCATCTTGTTCAATACTTCCCGACTCTCGCAAATCTGCAAGCTGAGGTCTTTTATCTTTCCGGGTTTCCACAACTCTATTCAACTGCGATAAAGCCACAATTGGTATATCAAGTTCTTTAGCAATTTGCTTCAAGGTTCTGGAAATTATTGATATTTCACGCTCACGGCTTTCGGCTTTCGGTGGATCGATTAGTTGCAAATAATCAACAAAAATCAAGCCAACCTTGTGCTCAATCTTTAATCGCCTTGCTTTTGCACGAAGCTCAAGTAAGTTTATATTTGGTGTGTCGTCTATGATAAGCGGTGATTTCGTTAATTTATCCATCTTGCTTACGATTGTTTTTAAATCCTCTTGCCTGATATTACCAGTTCTAATTTTATGACTATTAATACCAGTTTGAGAAGAAATTAGACGAAAAGTCAATTGTTGAGCCGACATTTCCAACGAGAAAAAAGCCACAGGAATGTTATATTCAACTGCAACATTTCGAGCGATCGAAAGGGCAAAGGCAGTCTTTCCAACAGAGGGTCTAGCAGCAATAATAATCAAATCAGATTTCTGAAACCCGCCAAGATAACGATCAAGTTCTATAAAACCGGTGGGAACTCCCGTAATACCACGCTTCCCCGTTTCTAAAAAATTTGAAATAGTGTCGATTGCTTCGTGTAATAATTTGTTTATTGGAACAAAACTGCGAACAAATCTTTTTTCCGCTACCTGGAATATCATTCGTTCGGCTAAATCGATTTCTTCAAGCGCATCTACATTTTCATCAAAGCAATCCAAAAGTATTTTTCCAGAAGCAAAAAGCAATTCTCTTTTGAAAAACTTTTCCTGAACTATTCGGCAATAATATTCAACATTTTCGGCAGTTGGAACCGAAGCAATCAAATTAGCCAAATACTCGTTACCCCCAACTTTATCGAACCTTCCCTGCCGTTTCAATTCTTCCGATAACGTCAGCAAATCAACTTGAATTCCTTTTTCGAACATTGACATAATTGTTTCAAAAATTAACTTGTTTCTCTCGATATAAAAACTCTCCTTGCTAAGCCACTCCACAACTTTTGTTATAGCCGTGTTGTCAAGTAACATCGAACCAAGGACGGCCATTTCAGATTCGGCTGAATAAGGAGGTATACGATTCCCAATTAAGGATGTTATTAAAGAATCATTGCCATTTTCGGAACTTTTAACTTTTTTTGCCATATTTACCTCGAATTGGGCAAGCAAATTATAAAAAAATTAAGAAGTGAGTTACAAAATTCAAAACAAAACGTCCCTGAGCTGCAAAAACAGATTTAAAAATACATTTGGAATTTGGACATTGGAAGAAACAAAATAATGACTCCTTTCAACAGCCTCAATTGCTTTTTCAATGGGTTTGTTTCCGAATTTTTCTTTAAATCTTTTAAGCCTATCAAGTGTGTCGAAGTTTACAACAAAATCAGACGGACCATTTCTCGAGATTAATAAGGCATCACGAAGCCATTGTTCAAGCAAATCCAATGCTAAGAAAGATTTCTTTTTATCAAACTTTTCAACAAGTTGGTTGATTCTTTCAGTCAACTGTTTTCCAGTTAAATTCCTCATTAAAGTCAAACCAAGCAAATCAATTAACCCATCACGCACATTTTTTATGTCGGAATCCAACAAATCTATTGCTCTTGTCATAGAACCATTGGCAAATTGGGCAATAATGTCGCTTTCTTGCGGGTTTTTCCCATACTCTTTGATGAGAAATTGTTTTACTTCTTCCCTTGGTAAAGGTGGAAAAAAAAGTATCTGACATCGCGAAAGTATAGTTGGCAAGAGTGCATCCTTGTGCAAGGTCAAAAGGATAAATGTAACATCCTTGCGCGGCTCTTCGAGCGTTTTAAGAAAAGCATTTTGTGCCTCGACCCTCATATCCTCGGCATTGAATATTACAACGAATTTCCGACCAGGGAGGGAATTCGAGTATGAAAGTGTTCTTCGAAGTTCGCGTATTTGCGAAATTCTAATCTGCGAGGCGCCTTCGATTGTAAACTTTGTATATGGATTGGTAATTTTATATTTCAATTTTTCATTAATCTCATTGATTTGAGATTCAGGCAAGCTTTCAAGTGTGCCTTTGCTTTCTGTTTCGCCAGCCTTTCCCGATGGCAAAGAAAACACATATTCAATGTTTGGATATTTCAAATCATCAATATTTTTGCAATTCAAACAAATCCCACACGAATCATAAAATCCATCTTTCACTATTGGTTTCAAGCAACTTAAACTTTTGATAAATTCTATTGCCATTGCAAATTTTCCTACTCCTTCCTCACCAAAGAAACAATAAGCATTTGCAATTTTTTTCTCCCGCAAAATCCTTTGAAGATATTCTTTAATCCTGGTTTGGTTAATTATTTTTTGCCATCCCATATTTTATCTTAATTTTCGTCGTAAAATTTTAATTTCGATAAAATTAATAATTTTGCTTACATAAATTTTAAAAAGTAAAACTAAACGGATTACAAAAATGGCAAAAAATTCGTACATCGACTTAACCGATCAGCTAATTAATCAAGCCGTCGTTGATTCCTTCGAAACTGACTATTGTGTCCACAATCGTGGTCCCGCTTGCTCTCGAGAACCAGTATTATTGAAAAAGGATGTCCCTCCACATATCCAGTTAAATCTTGATAAAGATATTCTCTTGAAAGCATATCGCTTAATGCTTCAAGCCAGACTGACAGACGAAAAACATTTAAAACTTTTAAAGCAAGGAAAATCCTTTTTCCACATTGGCGGTAGCGGACACGAAGCGGTTCAAGTTGCAATAGGGCTTACTTTACGACCTGGCAAGGATTGGTTCTGGCTATACTATCGTGATGTTGCTTTGGCATATACCATTGGGTTATCGCCTTTCGAATATTTTCTTATGGCTTTTGGCAAACCCAACGACCCTGCAAGCGGTGGAAAGCAAATGCCTGGACATTATGGACATAAAAAATTTAATATCCCCACAGCCTCCTCGCCAACTGGCACTCAGTATTTAAATGCTGTTGGAACAGCGCTTGCTACTAAGCTGGAAAAAGGCGACGAGGTAACCTATGTCGATTCTGGCGAAGGAGCTACAAGCGAAGGCGAATTCTACGAAGCCGTTAATTGGGCAACCCGAGAAAAACTCCCTGTCATCTTTTGTATTCAGGACAATAAATATGCTATTTCAGTTCCAAGAGAATATCAGTCAATGGGCGAGACTGTTGGGCATACTTTTTGTTGTTATTCCAATTTAAAAATTAAAACATTCGATGGAACAGACTTTTTCGAATCAATCCTAGCAGCACGAGAAGCTCTTGACTATACAAGTTCTGGTTGCGGTCCCGTTTTGCTTCACGCACTGGTAGAAAGACTTTTACCCCATTCCTCAAGCGACGACCATAGAAAATACCGCTCGCAAGAAGAGTTGGAAAAAGCAAAAGAAAAGGACCCCATAAAAAAATTTCAAGATTACCTAACTCACAACAATATCGCTACTCACGAGGAATTGAATGAGATACTCGAAACTGTAAATGCTGAAATAGAAAAGGCTGCCGACCAAGCTTGGTTAGAACCTGAGCCAAAACCCGAAGACGCTATAAAACATATATTTGCACCAATTGAAACCCGAAACCTACCTTATTCCGAAATACTTCCCGAAAGTGGCGAAAAAATTGTTATGGTTGATGCTATCAATCACGCTTTGCACGAAGAGATGGAATATAACCCCAAAATGATTATTTTTGGCGAGGATATTGCCGACCCAAAGGGAGGAGTTTTCACAGCAACAAGGGGTCTATCGACCCGATTCGGTCCCGAAAGAGTTTTTAACTCCCCTTTGGCAGAAGCTTCTATCGCCGGAGTTGCTCTTGGTCTTGCTGTGCGTGGATTCAAGCCCGTCGTCGAAATGCAATTCGGCGATTATATTTGGCCTGCTTTTATGCAAATCAAAAACGAAATCGCTACTTTGCGATATCGTTCGAATGGAAACTTCTCTGCCCCTGTTGTCATTCGTGTGGCTGTTGGTGGTTATATTCACGGGGGCTTATATCATTCCCAAAATATAGAATCAATTTTCGCACACATCCCCGGACTTCTTATTGCATACCCTTCGACTGCTGCAGATGCAAAAGGCCTTTTGAAAACAGCTTGCCGATTACAAGATCCCGTAATCTTTTGTGAACACAAAGGTTTATACAGACATCCATTCTCTACATCAATTGAACCAGGCAAAGATTTCCTTTTGCCCTTTGGCAAAGGTAAAGCCGTGCAAGAAGGAAAAGACTTAACAATTGTAACCTGGGGAATGGGTGTCAAAGATTCTGTACAAGCTGCAAAGCGAATAACAAAAGAAAATCCTAAAATTACTATTGAAATAATAGACTTGCGAACAATTATTCCGTGGGATGTAGAACTGGTCTTATCTTCGGTTAGGAAAACCAATCGAGTTTTAGTTGTTCACGAAGACACCTTAACAAACGGTTTCGGAGCCGAAATTGCTTCCACTATTGCACAAGAAGCCTTTCATTACCTCGACGCCCCTGTAATGCGACTTGCTTCTTTAGATTCACATATTCCTTATCATCCAAATTATGAAAACTACGTCCTTGTAACCGAGGACAAAATTTACAATGCAATTCGTAAAATTATTGAATATTAGTTTAAACTAACTAATTTTGCTATTAGAATCTGTTTTCTACAAATGGACATACAATAATTTTATCTAAAGGGAAATTTTATTTGGATCTTTAAAATAACGAAACATGAAAAACTATAAGTTTAGTCGAATCAAAACAATTTCTGCGTTGTTACCAATTTTCAATGGTGGTCCCCAGGTTCCAACGCCCGACGAAACGTAAAAATGTGTATTGCCTTTGCGTTTATATCCCCAACTTACTTCGTAAACTAAATTTGTTATAAAATTTAAAGGGAAAATTTGACCGTTGTGTGTGTGTCCTGACAATTGTAAATCTATACCAGCCGACACTGCTTCATCAAGATTCAAAGGCTGATGGTCGAGTAGAATGGTCGAATAACCTTGAGGCAAATTCTTTAAAAGTTCTGATATGGTTTTCCTGTTCCTGTTGGCAAAAAATCTAATACTACGGTCTTCGCGACCAATTAAGTAAAAAGAATCATTAATTAAAACCGCGGTGTCGCGCAAAAATTTGATGTTGCAATTTCTTTCTAAATATTCAACAATATAATTTGCACCATTTATATACTCATGATTTCCAGTAATTGCAAAAATTCCATATTTTGTTTTTAATTCCTTGAATTTTCCAACCAAACCGTATTTTTCGAGAATGTTAGATTTTTCGTCTACAAGGTCACCGCCAATAAGTATTACATCGGGATGTAGTTCATTAATTTTCTCAATCAATTTATCAAGAAATTTATGGTTATTTATTACAGATATATGAAGGTCGGAAAAAAATACGATTTTATATTCTTTCCCTTTTTGGTTTAGCTCAATTTTTAATTCTTTAACTTTAATCGAAGAACGGTTGTAGTAGCCTAAAACCCCACAAAGGGCAATAATTGAAAAAACTAACGTAAATACCAGAAATTTAGTTAATTTTAGGTTACTGAATAAAAACTTTGGAAGAAAATGAAATCCCGAATTTAAAATCCGGATGAAATCTATAACCAAAACAGACAGGAACCCATATAGAACCACAAAAAACCAAAAAGAACCAACCCAAACAGCCAAAAAGTATAGTGAAAATGGAAGCTTATCGGAAAAGATTTTGGCAATAAAATATGCTACAGAAGAAAAAAGAAAAAATAACGCGAATAGATATCGCCAATTGTGGACAAATTCCAGAGCTTGCCAGGAACGGACAAAAATATAAAGATTAACCGACGCATACAAAACAAAAAAAACAAGAAAGAAAATATTCATAAAAGTTCAGTAAAAATAAATATAGAGACGAGATAGAAAAAATAAAAGTGCTCGGAGCGGGACTCGAACCCGCACGGGCACGAATGCCCACAGGATTTTAAGTCCTGTGCGTCTACCTATTCCGCCATCCGAGCTTTTGGTATTACAAAATTAATAAAATATTTTTTCAAAATTATCTTTTTTCTTAAAAATGAAAATGTTAATTTTGTATTTTAAGTTTAACTAATTGAAAAAGTAATTATTATGGCGCACCATAAGTCGGCATTAAAAAGAATCAGGCAAAACCGAAAAAGGCGTTTGTATAATCGTAAAAATAAGCGGGCTGCAAAGGAAATAATTAAAGAAATACGCCGAGCTACTTCATACGAAAAAGCAAAGGAACTTTTACAAAAAGCTTACCAGGTTCTCGACCGAATCGCTGCACGAGGGGTTATTCACAAAAACAACGCTGCAAACAAGAAATCCAAACTCGCTCGACTCGTTAATAAGTTAAAACCAGTCGAGGCATAAATGAGTGCACCCGTAGCTCAATTGGATAGAGCATCTGACTTCGGATCAGAGGGTTGGGGGTTCGAGTCCCTCCGGGTGTGCTAATTTCATTCGTTTTACAAAAATTTAGTTTTTCTCACCAACTTTATTTAATTTTGCTTCCTTAGCTTTTTTGACTTATGGCTAAATTATATAATGTAGCATTTATTTTAACTTTTATAACTCAATTCTTTTTTGGGTATTCACTTTTTTATATCTCGAACTACGGGGTAACTTTGCTCGATTTAAATGTTTTGTTTTGCCTTTTTCTTTTTTTTGTTTCCATCCAATTTTTAAGAAAAAAATTTGATGTAGCAATCAATTACCCAAATGTTCTATTTCTTGCATTTAACATTTTGATATTAATTTCGATTATAAATCCTCTTTTTAACGGAACAACTCCAGAAGTAACCCAAAATTTGAAATCTCTTATTCATTACTATTTTGTTGTTTCTTTCGTTTTTCTCACTTTATTAGATTATATTACCCCCAAAACATATTATAAAATAGTCATCATTCTAATTTTAATCCTTGTGCTTCTGAATTTATATGGGATTTATCAACTATTCGCTCGGGCATACGATTTACCTTTCTCCTGGGTTACCTACACTAACCGTGGTCTTTTATCAAGATTGGAAGTGGTTGGAGATGTTTACCAGGCTTCTACAGCATATGGCGCCTTTTACCGTGCCACTTCTATTTTCACTGAACCAAGCGCTCTTGCTAGCTGGAATGTATATCTATTCCTATACCTCGCTATCCCTTGGATACAATTCAGGCAAGGATTTGTTAAAAACAACAAACTTTTACTTTTCCTTATTATCATAAACTTAACAACACTTTTTCTGACATATTCCCTTACTGGACTTGCCGGTTTTATTGCAATTTTAATTCTGATAACCTTAATCGAACGTTTCCAATCATATAAGTTTCTTTTCCATATTTCAATTATCACAATTTTTACAATTTTTTTAACAAATCACATACTCGCGGAGAATCTCAATATTGATTTGCTAAGATTATTTTACTATCGTGTCGAAAATATTTTTACCTTTGGTAGAGATGAAATGGCTGGTGAAAGTTTTTCCGGGCGTTTATTAAATGCAATTTCAACAATTAAAGTTTGGCAAACAAGCCCATTAATTGGTGTCGGTTTAGGCTTAATCGGCTATCAAAAGGGATTTGTTGGTTTGTTTAGCGATACTGCTGTGCTTTCTGTTCTTGCAGAAGCAGGATTTTTTAATTTTCTTCTTTTTAATGCCCTACTATACTCTTTGTTTTTCTCATCACTAAAACTATACAAAAAAATACGCAATGACCAAACTATCCCTCTTGATGAAAAAAAAGTTATCGGAATCGTACCATATATCACAATGTTCGAAATCATAAGATGCACATTTACAGCCAATATCCTAATTTACTTTATTTTGTGGATGAATCTTTCTTTTGCATTCTTTGTTCTCAATTATTATCGAAAATACCTAGGTTATCATTCCATTGTTTTCTCCCCTACACGAGCCAATTAACCTAAGCCCGTATTTTAAAAAACATTGGGCTGTATTTTGTCAATTTTAAAGTTTTATTTAATTTGCTTTTTTAAAATAAATGGATGGCAAAAGTTAAAGTTAAAATTTTTGGTAACGAATATACTCTAAAAGGTGATAATGAAGCATTGGTTAGACAGGCTTCGGCTGAAGTCGAACATCAATTGAGCAAAATTATGGAAAAATATAAGGATGAATCGTTGCAGACAATTTTTACGCTAACAGCAATTAATTTGGCTGAAAGGCTTAAAACTTGTGAATTGCAATCAAAAGCGGACATTGAATTTGTTATTGAAGAATTGAAAAAAATTACTTTGTATCTTATTGAAAACATACATAGTTAGAAGTTCTTTGAAAAAAATATGCCGCATTATGGCCTTGCCCGATAATGAGCGGAAGAATCGTTAGTAAATAAAAAAGGGAATCAGTCTCTGGCTATAAATTGCAGGCCTCAACCAACCTTACGGTTGGTGGTACCTTTGGTACCCGGTGGAAGCAAAATATAGTCAGGATGATACCCACTGTGTCGGTTTGGGTTCTTTCCGACTCAATCGACATTCACGGCAAGGCAATAATGCGGTCTTTAATTTTATTTATTATTGTTTAAACTAATTTTATCGTTTTTATTTTTGGTTGTTGTTTTAGTAAAGGGAAGTAAAGATGAACGAGATGATGATTTTAATTGGAACACTTGTTGGGCTTTTGCTTGGTTTCGTTGTAGCATATTTTATAACAAATAAGGCTTACTCATCAAAGATCAGAGAAGCCGAAGAGAAAGCAAAAAACATATTAAAGGAAGCAGAAAAAGAAGCTAATAATCTTAAAAAAGAAAAACTGCTCGAAGTAAAAGAAGAATGGCACCGCAGAAAGCAAGAATTCGAAAATGAATATCAGCAAAGAAAAACTAAAATACAAGCTTCCGAAAAATTATTAAAAACCCGAGAAGAAGCTTTAGAATCTAAACTCGATTTGCTTACAAAAAAAGAAAAACAAATTGAACTTGCTGAAAACGAGTTACGGCAAAAAGAAGCAAACATTTCTAAAAAGTTAGATGAAATTGAAAAACTTCGGGCAGAACAAATCAAAAAACTCGAAGAGATTAGCGGTCTTTCAAAAGAAGAAGCCAAAAGTATTCTAATCGACAATTTTATTAATGAGGCAAAAGCCGAAGCAGCTCAGTATATCAAGCAAATCCGAGACGAAGCCAAATTGAATGCGCAAAAAGAAGCTCGCAATATAATTCTCGAAGCAATTCAAAGAACCGCATCGGATCATAGCATTGAAAGCACTGTTTCGGTAGTAACACTCGAATCCGACGAGATGAAAGGCAGAATTATCGGGCGCGAAGGTCGAAATATTCGCTCCTTCGAATCGGCAACAGGAGTAGATTTGATTATCGATGATACACCCGAGGCAGTTGTTATTTCGGGTTTCGACCCATTCCGACGCGAGGTGGCAAAAATTGCACTCGAACGACTTATGCAGGATGGAAGGATTCATCCCGCTCGAATCGAGGAAGTTGTCGAGAAAGTTCGTGCCGAATTGGAAGAGGAAATTTACAAGGTTGGGGAACAAACAACCCTTGAGCTTGGGATACACAATCTCCATCCTGACCTAATCCGTTTAGTTGGGAAAATGAAATACCGTTCGAGTTACGGACAAAATCTTTTAAACCATTCAATTGAAGTCGCTTATCTTTGTGGCATTATGGCTGCCGAATTAGGATTAGATCCCCAAATTGCAAAACGAGCTGGGCTTTTACACGATATTGGAAAGTGTGTTGATCAGAACACCGAAGGACCCCACGCCTTGATTGGTTACGAACTTGCTAAGAAATATAAAGAACATCCTGCAGTTGCTAATGCCATCGGAGCCCACCACGAGGATATCGATATGGAAACACCTTATGCTGTTCTTGTTCAAGCAGCCGATAGCATTAGTGGAGCTCGACCTGGAGCCCGCAGAGAATCCTTGGAAAACTACATTAAAAGACTCGAAAAACTTGAGACGCTTGCACAAAGCTTTGATGGTGTTCAAAAAACATTTGCAATTCAAGCTGGCAGAGAAGTTCGTGTTATTGTCGAACCCGACAAAGTCGATGATATAACTGCTGACCAATTAGCACACGATATTGCAAAAAAAATTGAACAAGAAATGGAATATCCAGGTCAAATCAAAGTTACTGTAATAAGAGAAAAGAGAAGCTTTGCCTTCGCTAAATAATTATTCATTATTTATTTAAAAGGAACTGTTGTAATCCAACAACAGTTCCTTTTTATTAAATTTGAAATGCTTCGTTTTGAAAAACCATTTTGATAATATGGAAAGTAATATCGTTTTGAGTAAAACTGAAAAAAATAGAGTTGCTTTAATATCTTTTTTTGTAGCTGTGTTCCTAACTTTTTTCAAAGGAGTCGTTGGTTTTGCAACAGGAAGTTTGGGGATAATTTCCGAGGCATTGCATTCTGCAATGGATGTTTTTGCTGCGGGTTTGACTGTTTTTTCTGTACGACTTTCTTCTAAACCACCAGACGAAACACACAATTTTGGTCACGGAAAAATCGAAAACATCTCGGCATTAATCGAAAGTTTGATTTTAGTTGCAACTTGTATTTGGATTGTTTGGGAGGCTATCGAAAGACTAACAAGCAAAGAACCACAAGTTATTGTTAATTTTTGGAGCTTCTTTGTTGTTAGCTTCGCAATTATTGTGGACTTTAATCGAGCAAAAATTTTATCTAAAATGGCAAAAAAGCACAAAAGCCAAGCTTTAGAAGCCGATGCTCTCCATTTTTCCTCGGATATATTATCTTCTGGGGCCGTTCTTTTAGGTTTGGTTCTAACATATTTCAATATTCATATTGCTGATACAATAGCTGCTTTATTCGTCTCTATTATTATTCTTTATATGTCTTTCAGACTTTCATTTAGAGCAATCGATGAACTCCTGGACAGAGCCCCAAAAGAAATAAAGAAAAAAGTCCAAGAAATAGTTAACGGAATATCCGATGTTAAATATGTCCATGACATAAAGATTAGAACCTCCGGGGCTACAACTTTTATCGATTTAAACATTCACCTTGACCCAAAAATTTCCATTGAAGAAGCCCACATAATTGCTCATCGTGTTGAAAATGAAATTAAGAAAACTTATTCAAATTGTAATATTCACATTCATCAAGAACCAAACAGCCAACACGAATGAAAAAAATTATTATTAAAGCATTTATTATTTTTGTTTCAACTATTTCGATTTTTCCATTTCAAATTCAAGAAGATGGATTGAACATTATCAAATCCAAAAAAGGCTTCCTTTTTGTTTTCAATGACCCTACTGAAAGTTTCCTCATTGAATTCGAAGGGAAAAAATTTTTAGAAATTGAACCAGAGGAACTTATTTTCTCAATCGACAACCAAATCATTCAATTTACTATTGTTCCAGTTAGGCTATTTCTAAATCCTAATTCCAAACTCGATACATTGATGCAACATTTTAAGTTCGAATTTAACTACCTTAAAGAAGAACTTCGTGCAGATATTCCCGAATTTGAGCCACAATACCTTCCACTTCCAAAAGGGCGAAAAGCTCTTTTCTGGGAGCTCTCCCCGTCGATAAATAGTAAAGATACTTCTAACGAAACTGTTGTACATCACATATTTGCTACAACAAATACCAATAACTTCATTTTCTTTATTTCCTCACCTTTAACAAAATTAAACGATATTAAAAAAGCAAAAAATAAAATTCAAAGAGCATTAACCACTTTTCATTTTAAACCTTTGCGATATAATATGGAGATACTGAGAGATTCATTACTAAAGAAATAACCCCATACAAAAATTTATTTTGCAATTTAAAGTGATAATTTTTGCGTAATTTTGTTTTGTTTTATTTCGTTAAACTTTAAATAAATGAACGACTGGGCAGATAGCGATAATTTTGCAAACTTCGATAATTTCGATGGATATGGTGGCGAAGATTTTTTACCATCAGTAACACATCTCGCCAAGATTTACGAGTCCTATATTCTCGACAAGATCGAGGCGGGCGAAGAGTTTTCTGAAGATGAAATCGAACTTTTTGAAGGAATTATGGAAGCTTGTATCGAGGCAGAACACTTTGACCTTGCCCTAAAGTTTTGCGATTTCCTTCTTTCTATTGACCCTTTTTCCACTGATCTTCTTTCTCGAAAAGGCTTTATACTAATGAACCTAAATGAACTTGAAGAAGCCAAAAATACTTTGAACCAGGCTTTGGCGCTGAACCCAACAGACGTTGAGGCGCTATTCAATTTGAGCTTGACTTTATTTAACAGTGGCGACTTAGATAACTCATTAAAAGCTATTGATAGAGCTTTAGAAATTGAATATGACGAAGAAGTTCTCTTCAATAAAGGAATTTTTTTGGAGGCTCATAAAAGATACGACGAGGCTTTAAAAGTTTTTAATACTCTTGTTGATTCGCCCTATTACGGAATTGATGCCCACTATGAAATTGCATCGATTTACCTTAATCAAGGTAAAATCAAAGAGGGCCTCGAACACAATATGAAGGCTATTGCATTGGATCCAACTTCGGATTGGCAATGGTTCAATCTTGGAATAAACTATCTCTACATTGATCGACCCTTCAAAGCAATCGATGCTTTCTTAACCGCTCTTGCATTAAATGACAAATATGACCTTGCATATTTCTACTTAAGTATTGCCTATCTTCGCGCAGGAAAACTATTCGATGCATACGATGCTTTGGAAGAATACACTAAGATTAATACCACTGACAGTAGTCCATACATCGTTTACGGACTAATCCACGCTGAATTTGAGGTGTACATCTCTGCTTTAGAAGATTTCCTTACAGCAATAGAAAAAGAGCCTAATTCGGCTATTGCACATATAGGTGCCGGATTATGTTACTGGTACTTGAATAAATTTACCAAAGCAGAAAAATACTTCTGGGACGGTGTTGCAAGAGATCCCAAAAATATTTATCTTTGGATGATACCAGTAGACTATTTCCTAAGCGCTAGGAAGATAAGTAAAGCACTTTCTTTCTTCGAAAAAGCCTTGTTGAACAATCCAAATGATGAATCACTATTGATTGAATTCTCTGACTTTATTTGGGAACATAAAAAATATGAAAAGGGAATTATCGCACTTGAAAATTACTTAGCCTTATCGAATAATTCGCCAATGGCTTATTATGAGTTAGGGAAACTATACGCGAAAACAAAAAAATACTCGAAAGCGCTCGAATCTTTCATCAAAAGTATCGAATTGGAAAATACTTTCTACGAAAAATTTCTTAAAGAAATACCAACACTTTTGCCTAAGAAATCTTTCGAAACTCTTAAGAATGATTTAGAAATTTTGATTACCAAACAGAAATTAAAATTTACCTAAATAGTTGAATTGAATCTTTTCTAACGCCATCAGTCTTCCTTGCGGCATCTTTCTTCTTCAATGATTGAGAAGGTGTAAGCCGTGTATTCCGAGGCATAATACCCCGAGCCACAAGAGTATCGAAAGCGGTTTCGTAACGAATTTTATCTTTTTTGGGTATTATCGAACGAAGTTCTGGGGGAATATGTATAATTGGTATCAAAGCTTCTTCTACATTCAATGGGTCTGAGGGTAAATAATCAATTTTTTGCTGATTCGACTCCAATTCAAGCCATTTTTTGGGACGATTTATAAAATCATAAAAATCGATGATTATGACCGGAGTGCCAGACATTGGAATAATCTTGCCAGTTGAATCGCGTTTGGGGCCTTCACCCCAGTTAAAAAGCCATTCAGCATCTTCACGAAACTGGCGAATACACATATGTGATGCCGGAAACCCGGGCATACTAAATTGATGGAATGCAGAACCAGTCAAACGATGGAAATTCCAGGTAAATGGCATTATCCAGCTTTCGTTGAAAGAGGAACGGCGAAGCCTTTGTTTCCACTGTAAAGAATAACGACCTGGATAGGTGGGGGTGGATTTCTTACCTGTGATTGCGGCTGAAAACCTAACAAGGTTACCCCATTCATAGCATCCATAAGCTTGATAAACATTAGAGACAACTATCAATTTAGGAATAAACCTTGCTTCGGGATATTCAATGGGAAAAACCGAATATCCCCTTAAGTCCTCCACAAACGTGTCGGGAAGAATAATTGGTTCTTTGGGGCGGAAAAATTGAAGTTCTTTTCTATTCAAAGTAGTTAAAACCCGATATTTGATTTTACTAACAGAAGGAGTGAAATCACGCAAAAAAGCTCTCAATCTTGTATAATTGTCAAATTTCACAATTTTGTATTTGATAGTTGGAAAAGAATTATTGGATTGAGAAAATGAAATGCTAAAAAGTAAAAGAAACGATAGAAAGCTTAGTATTATCATAATCTTACTTGATTAGATCAACAATTTACCTTCCTTCATAATCAACTTATCGTCGAAATAAACATTAGGTTTGGTGACAATACCATCGATATGACCTTTTGCTTTGATTTTACCACCCATTGTTTGATTATTACCAAAAGCAATGTGAATCGTTCCAAGAACTTTTTCGTCTTCGAGAATACTACCAGTAATAATAGCTTTATAATTTGTCCCAATTCCAAATTCACCAATAGCGAAGGCTTCATGACCAATTTCTTTCAACAAATCATATAACATTTTAGCTTCTTCATCTCCTTCGAAATCCACGCCATAACCATCTTCGACAGTAACTTTTACAGGATGCTTTAACTTACCTAAGCCAGCAATAGAACCATCAAAGACAATAACGCCATTGCTTTGCTTTTCCCAGGGTGCAAGGTAAACCTCGCCCGAGGGCAAATTCCCATATTCACCAATATTTCGTAAAATGCCGGTGCTTTTAATAACATTTCTTCCCTTCACAGGCAAAGTAATATCCGTCCCCAAAGCAGTTGTAACTCGTATGGTAGAAACATTTTGAAGATGTTTGGCAACATTTTCGGTGGTCTTCAAAATTTTTTCAGCATCAGCACTTAAACAACGAATCATTGTATCTTGCGTGATTCCGGGCATAGTCGCAATCCTAACCCCAAGTTTTGTTGCTTCACGTCGTGCATTAGTGTGGGTTATCGACTTACTTGTTGGTGCCACAACAACATCAACTTCCTGCATTAACAAAGCAATTTGTTCAGGGGGTTCTTCTCCATTGACTCTTCGTGGCTTAATCTCGCAGTAAAATACTTCGTGAGCCAGCTCTTTCCCTACTTGAAAAAAAGTAAGACCAATCTCTCTTAAAGGTTCATCGGATAGTACAAGCATAGTTTCAACAGAAGATACACCCAAATAGTCGGTTAGAGCAATTCTTGCGGCATCGACTATTGTCAATTCTTTTTCTTTTTCGCTTTTTTTCTTTCTTGGCATAAAACGTCCCTTTATAATTAAACTTTTGGTTTTTCTAAATCAAATCTGGTTGCTTTCCGATTAGATTTTAATAAAAGGTATCCAAACAAAACTCCAAATATACCAAAAAATGAGAAAATCCACATCCCTGTTGTATATCCTTCTGTCCTGGTATTCACTAATCCAATCAAAATGTTAGTCGAAAACAACCCGATATTCTGAATCATAGTCATAACTCCGTATGCAGTCCCAAGTTTGGTTTCATCAACAACATAAGCAACAGAGGGCCACATCACTGCAGGTATCAAAGAAAACGCAATTCCCATTATCGACATTGGGATAAACAATGAAATCCTGGTATAAGCCATAATTAAATAGACTGGGATAATCAGAAAAGAACCTAAAATCATCAGTTTTGCCCTGTGTCCAACTTTGTCTACAATTATTCCAAATATTGGTGTCATTATCATTGCCGATAAGGTCAAAATGCTGGAAAGGAAACCAGCCGTTTGCCTTGAAACGCCGTGAACTTCCTGAAAGAACTTTATTGCAAAAGTCTGGAAAGGAAAAATTGCAGAATAAAAAGTTACACAAAGTAACGTTATAAACCAAAAGGCCGAACCAAAGCGAAATATCTCTTTCAACTCGATTTTCCCTTGTTTTTGCTCTACACCCAACAAGAATTTGTTTCTCGACCAAACATCTAAAACAAAATAAATTATCACTGCAATAACTGAAACGAGCGAGGCAACAAAGGAAATAAGCAATGGTCCTTGCCAATTTTCATAAAAACCCTTGGCCCAAGTGGGTGAGTTCAATGCAGCAAATGAACCCAAGCGTGCAATGGTCAAATTTAACCCAAATGCAAAAGATAGTTCTTTCCCTTTAAACCATTTTGCCAGAGTTGTAGTTATTGACACTATTAGAGATTCGGCTCCCAATCCGAAAATCAGTCTCCCAGCTGCCATTGTAACAATATCACCACGAATGAATGTTGTAAATGCGCCAACCATACATAATGCAGAAAAGAGCAGGTTAGCCCGCCTTGTCCCAATTCTATCAATTATAATTCCGCCAATTGCAACCATTATAATGTTTGGGAAACTATAAATCCCTTGGAGCAATCCTATATTATCGTCGGTAAAATTTAATTGCTTTGCCAGAAGATCAGCTAATGGCGATATCGAGTCGTAGACATAGTAATTCCCAAACATTGCTGCCGAAATTACAACAAGCACTATCCATCTTAACCAAACCGGTGGTTCTTTCAAAACAATGTCTGTATTCATAAACTACTTTAAGTTTTAGATTTTAATTCTTTTTGGCAATAATGTTTATGTGTTTTCCAATCTCTATTCTATAAAACACAATTAATCCAATCATAGAAAGTAGAATAGTAAAAATACTTATGTAAGCACCTAATATGAAAGAATCTGAAATGAACTTCATTTCGACGATATGCTCACCCTTTGGAACTTCAATTGCTCTGAAACAATAGTTTGCTCTATAAATTTCAAAAGGCATACCATCGACGTATGCCTTCCACTCGGGATACCAGATTTCGCTGAAAACCAATATAGCTGAACTTGTTGTTTTAACTCTAAACTTGAAATAATTTTCGGTATAATGCAAACAAGCCACAGAATTTTGATTTGCAGTGTCTTGATTGTTTTTAACAAAGCTTGGTTGCTTTTCCAAAACAACCGTTTTTTTATAATCTATCGGTGTCTTACGCATAAAATCTTGTATTTCTTTTTCGCTAACAACTACATAATTATCCACAAACCAGGCTCTTGGAAAATATGAAGTTCTTTCGAAAAAACCCCAGGTGCCTTTTTCCAAATCGACTTTGACTTCGTAGCGAACATTATACAAATCATTTACCTGAGAAGTAGTATTCAATGGAGGAAGAACTCTTTCCAATATCAAAGGATTATAGCCATCGATAAGCATTATGCCATCGATCAAGCCCTGATTTCTTTGCATAGCCATAAAGCGGATAGGTTCATATAATCGAGAACTTACCCGAAAGATTTCGTTTGGAGGTTTAGGCATAAGCATTGCTTTTAACTCTGGCTTAAGCTCATAAGTTTTCTCAGGGTTATTTGGATTTCGATTGAATCCGGCACCAACATAATATAAATCTACAAAACATAAAATTGCAAGAATAACTCCCGCAACAGCAGGCGGTAAAACAGCTCGGTTGAGTAAGACTCCAACAGTCAAAACAATAAGAATAACAACAAGAGAAAAACTCCCCGAATCCTTAATAATGTCGTAAGCAACTATTGGTGCATTGAATACTTCTGCAAAAAAGCCAGAAGAAGCAAAAATTGCCAAAATAAAGGCGATTGATGAAGGAATTAATAACTTAATTAATGTGTCTCTTTTGAGCGCATTCTTCCACAAAAAGTCGAAACCCAAGCCCCCAAGAAGAGACATTCCTAAAACGACAAAAAACATCATTCTACCAGGATTACGAAATATCCCGAAGTACGGCAGATTAAAAAACAAATCGAACAACGGGCTTCCACTTCCAAGAGAGAAAAGAAATCCAAATACAACTAAAATTATCATCAGCCAAACATAACGGGACCGATATCCTACCAGTGCAGCAAAGAACCCAAGTATTGCAGATGTAATTCCAAAATAATATACTGTTTCCCAAAAAAAGTGAGTTTGCAACTCCCCTTTGAACCTTAGGTAAAAGGATGCATTTTCTAATTTCGAACCCTCGACCCAACCAAACAACTTGGGCACAATTGCAGTGTAAATTTGTTTGAATTGTAGTGCCCCTTCGGTTGCTTTTTCATAAGAAACTTCGTTCCTTTGCGCGTATTTCGACAGCTCCCTCGACGGAAAATATTGAATAGAAAAAATTCCAAATGCTATTACAAAAGGCATAAAAAACAACAAAACAGCTTTCAAAATTTGGGACAGTTTTAATTTTCCTTTTATATAGAAAAACAGTTGAAAAATTCCCGTAATGCCCAACAGTGTCAGAACGTATAATGTTGTTTGAGGATGTCCTGAAAGCAAAGCCATACCCAATACCAAACCAGATAAAATCGAAAAATAGAACTTATCTTCATCAAAAGACCTTAAAAAAAGATACAATATCAGTGGCAACCAAGCGAGATGGTAGACAATCATCGGGTGAATAATGTGGACAACAAGGAACATCGAAAATGAATAAGAAATTGAAGAAATTAAAGCACCATATGAAGAAATTTTAAAAAACCTTGCCAAAACATACATATTTAATTGAGCAATGAGAAAGTGAAGAATTATTATCAATTCCAAAGCAAGGACTGGTAGATTACCCCCCGTCAAAGTAAACAATGACAAAAGTCTATTAAAAACATAGAAAAAACCGACCTGAATATCGGCAAGGAAAGGCATCCCAGCAAAAGTGTAAGGATTCCAAAAAGGAATTTGGCCTTGGGAAAAGGCTTTTGCAGCATAGAATTGAACAGGAAAAACATATTCAACAAAATCCTCCCAAAAAAATGAATTCATTAATATTTGATCATAGAAGAAAATGAATGTAGTGATAAGAAAGATAAAAAAAACTAGCCAAAATGGAATTGGCTTTGTTTCCTTAATTACTACAACTACCTTTTCCCTTTTTTTTGATGTTTTTGCCATACAATCTATTTATTAACTTTTACATCTTTTTTGCAATTGCAACAATTGACAAACCAAAAGGAAATCGAAGCAAGGGCAATATGTACTTTTCGGATTCAAAAACAACTCTAAAAGCCTTATTTAAAAAATCTGAAACGGGTTCTACCGGCAGTGTTTCTTCCAATTTTTTCTTCCTTCCAATAATCCTTTTCAGTACTGCTGGAAAAAACAGAAAAAAATTGAAGTAAGAAAGAAACGTTATCTTAAAACCGGCATTTTCGAGCAATTCCTTCAGTCCCCTTTTCGTATATCTACGCCTATGCATATGCAAAATATCGTGGTTACTCCATAACCACCCAAAAGCAGGAACAGTTACTATCAAATAGCCACCTGTCTTCAGCAATGAATATAGCTTTTGAATAGTTTCAAAATCATTTTCAATATGTTCTATGACATCAAGAGCAAATATAGCCTTCACAAGTGTTTGTTTAGCACAAAAATCATCGATTGTTCCAAGGAAAAGACTACGAAGTCCACGCTTTCGACAAAATTCAATTGCAATTGGCGAATTATCGAGTCCTACAACATTGAAATATCTGTTAAGCAAAGTAGAAAATCCTCCAGTTCCACAACCAAAATCGAGCACTATGTCTTCTTTATCTAGGTTGACAAATTTCAAAGTGAGATATAGAACAATATTGTTGCGTGCAACGAACCACCAATAATAATCTTCCAACTCATAATTAACTTTATAGACATTCTCGAACATTATGAAAAAAATTCATTTTTTAGAAAATGTAAATTAATCTTAATAATGAAATAAAACAAATAAGTGTTTAATGAAATTATAAGATTAAATAAAACTAAAGTTAATGTAAATTTCTAAAGTATAACCAATTTCTCTTTAATCGAATTTCCATTCCTTTTGCTTTCGTAGTCGTATTTCCAAACCTTTCTCTTTTAAGAGTTTGACAATCTCTTCTCGAGAATAGCGGGGAAATTCTATTTTAGAAGAAGCCAAAGTGTAAATTAAATAAGATAAAACCGCAGATGCATTTGAAATGTATTTTTTATTTACTTTATCAAATGTGTCTGCGTAATCGTGGTAATGGTGATACATTGACTCATCCATCCAACCCAAAGGTGTTATAACAGGTATACCTTCGAACATAAAATACATATGGTCGCTATTCGTCCAGGGTTGGCTAACAACTCCATTTTTTAAACCATAACCATCTAACTGTTTGACAACAGAATTTACAATTGAGTCAAGAAAATCGAAACCCATAACATTGAAGCCAGTCGGATCGCCTGGCATATCGAGATTTATAGCAAGCACCACCTCGTTTTTATGCTTTTCTACATATCGTTTCGAACCCCACAACCCAAGTTCTTCTGCATTAAACCAAACAAACTCTATTGTGTACTCAAAATCCTTAAACCTGGATAAATTGCGTGCAATTTCATATAAAACCGCAATCCCTACTCCGTTATCCACAGCTCCTTGGCTTATGTCCCAGGAATCAAAATGTGCCCCAACAACAATTTTTTTCTTAGATTTTCCTGGAACCGTAAATATAGCATTTGCAGATTCAGCAGTCAAACAAAAAGAGTTACTTTTGAACCTAATTTTGGGAATTTTCCCTTCCGAAATTAACCTTTTCAACATTTGACCATCTTCGTAGGTAATGCTAAATGCTGGAATAGGATTTGGATTGCCTTGAAAATTGCCCACTCCAGCCAGGACAAGACCTCCTGGCTTGTCGTTAATAAAAAGAATTCCAATTGCACCTTTCTGGCTTGCAATTTCAATTGCTTCGTATCGCAACAATTCTTCACGGTTGCGAGGTCGCTCCTGTGTTACTAATACTATTTTACCATTTGCATCAATTCCGGAATAATCTTCTAAATAACCGTAATTAGCAAAAACGACTTCGCTTTCGGAATACTGAGTGGTAAGGTTGAATCCCAAAGCTACGCTTCTCAGAACTTTAAAAAAAGGAAATAAAAGAATAACTGAATCGTTACCCCGACTCCAACCTGGAAATGTAAATTTTTCTAATGTAATTTTAAGATTATCTTTGTTGCCTTCTTCTAGCAAAATATTCAAAGCTTTTTCATTTGCAATAGTTCCCGCAAGCCGTCCTCCAGCCTCATCACAGATCCTTTTGAGAACCTCATAACCACGATTTTTAAAATACGAAAAAGAAATAATATTCGAATAATCTGGATTTTCGGCAGAAGATGCCTCAAAATAAAGTAAGATAATTAATATTAAAGCAAAAGGAGTATTTCTCAATGAACCCCTTTTGAATTGAGAAACTTACCGAGCTTCTTATCCTTAACAACAATATGATCCATTAACCAATTTCGCAAAAAGTTCATTATTTGACCCGTTAAAAGGGCTTTACCCGTCTGTAAATCTTCCAAAAACCGTTTGACCTCATCGGTAAGTTTTTCATGTTCGTAACGATGAGTTTCGTATTCCTCGTATCCGTGTTGAAGCATTAATTCTTCTTCTGATTTAAAGTGAGTGTTAACGTATAAAACCAGCTCGTTTAAAACTTTACCAAGAACATCCTTGCCCTTGCCGGCGCCCATTGCGTCGCTTAACTCGTTTATTATTTGCACAAGTCGCTTGTGTTGGTTATCAATTTTAAGCACACCAATGGAATAAGTATCATTCCAATTAATAAATGCCATCATTTAACTCCGATTTGTAGTAAAAGGCAAAAATAAAAAAATTTAAAAGAATATTTCTACAAAACAATATATTGCTTTTGGAAATTTAAATTTGTAAAAAAGTGTTGTCTTAATTCATATGCAACCAAAATATAAGAATTTCGTAAATTAATTTTTCATTAATTGAGGTTTAAATGAACGGTTCACAAATACCTAACACTCCAACTCCACCAGGCTATTACCCTCGCAAACGCTCCCGCTGGTGGATACCTTTGGTAATCATAGGTGTAATAATTTTGTTTACTTTCGTTGTTTTCATTGCTATTGTATCTTCAATCGGCTCTATTTTTCAAAAGAAGCCTGTTGTAGTTAAATCCAATTCTGTACTCGTAATTAACTTGAGCAACAATCCAATCAATGAGTATTTAGGAGAATCTTTAACGTCGGTCTTTGCTACTGATGGTAGCATTTCTTTTTACGACTTACTCAAAGGTATTGAATATGCTAGTGTTGACAAAAAAATCCGTGGGATCTATTTACGATGTTCATATTCGTTGCTTGGGTGGGCTAAAAGAGCCGAGTTAGTCGAGGCTTTGCAAAAATTCAAAGATTCTGGGAAGTTTATCTACGCATTTATTGAGATGGGCAACGAAAGTGATTACTTCACTGCACTTCCTGCAAATAAAATTATCCTTGCCCGCGAGGGGCTTGTCGAAATGAATGGATTTTCTGTCTCCGCTTTATTTCTGAAAGGCTTATTCGACAAAATTGGTATTGAATACTATGTCCAGCAATTCGAAGATTTCAAATCGGCTGGTGAACAATTTAGCAGAACCAGGTTTAGCGATAGTGCTCGACTTGCTTACCGTGAGATTTTAAACCAACGTTACAAAACTTTCTTATCGGCACTGCAAAAGTATCGAAATATTCCAGAAAAAGTTGCTCAGGAACTTTTGGACAAAGGTATCTACTCACCAGACTCATTATTAAAATTTAAATTCATAGACACACTTTTGAATGATAATCAAGCAAAAGAATACATAAAAAGTGTCGTGGTTGGAAAAGAATACAAAGGCGACACAACTAAGTCCAAAGTAAATTTCATTAGTATTAAAGACTATTTAACCAGTGAAGAACTTACAGAATTTGAAAAAAGAGATAAAGAAAATGCAATTGCCATTGTTTATGCATCTGGACCAATTGTACAAAGAACTGCTAAATCACCATTTAATTTGGATTTAGAAATTGATCCCGACAACTTTATCAAAAATCTAAAGAAAGCACGAGACGACTCAAAGGTCAAAGCTATTATTATTCGAATAGACAGCCCCGGTGGCTCGGTAATTGCTTCTGACGAAATCTGGGAAGAAATTCAAAAAACAAAAAAAATCAAACCGGTCTATGCTTCTATGAGCGATGTTGCAGCCTCCGGGGGTTATTACATAGCAATGGCGTGCGATACTATCATCGCCCATCCAATGACAATTACTGGCTCCATTGGCGTAATTTCTATGGTTCCTAACTTCAGCAAAATGATTGGCAAAATTGGGATTACCGTTGATACTTTGTCAACCAATCAGTCTTCTCAAGACTTAAATTTATTTATTCCTTTCTCAGAAAAACAAAAGGATAAACTGGAAGAATTAGCTCGACCAATCTATTACCGATTTATAGATAAAGTTGCAAAAAGCAGAAATAAATCGTTCGAAGAAACAAGAGCCATTGCAAAAGGAAGAGTTTGGACCGGCGAAAGAGCAAAAGAAATTGGACTTGTTGACACCCTTGGAGGGCTTTACGATGCAATTAAACTTGTTAGCAAAAGGATTGGTATCCGAAATCCAACAATCAAACGATACCCAAAACCTCTGGAAGATATAGAGGTATTATTAAAAATCTTATCGAGGCAGAAAGATGAAGCAATGGCTTTTGAAAATCTGCCCGACATATTCAATATTATACAAGTATTTCCCAAGGAAATTCACACACAAATTTTACAGGTATTAAGATTACAAAGTGCCGCAAAAAATGAATATGTTTTTTTATTGATGCCTTATATTCTTTGGTCAAATTAATCTGTATTACTTAACAAGCAAATTTATATTTTCGAAAGTTTACAAAGACATTTGAAAAAAGGTTGAAACCATCACGGTTGTACAAAATATTATAACTTGCACAAGGGGCTGTAGCCCCTTGTGAATACCGCTAAACTTTTGTTTGTTTATCATTTGTTCATTAATTAATTCATAAAAGTAACCTAATTGTTCAATTTAGTTCTTTTCATTCATATTCTAACTAGGAGACATTGTTCAAAAGGGATTTTAACAAACGTTTTAAAATATACAAAAGTAAAGCCTGGATAAAAAAACACCTAACAAACTAAACTGTATATAATCTCTGAGCAAAGTTTAAAGTAATTGGAGTTTATAGAGTGTACAGAAATGTTTGCTATAGCATCATAGACTTTTGTAAATTACTATAATAATGAGCAACTACTTTTCTAATACCTTCGTCTAGGGTTGTTTTGGGTTTCCATCCTAAAGATAAAGCTTTAGTGATATCAAGAAGCTTGCGAGGGGTTCCATCAGGTTTGGATGTGTCCCAGCAGATTTCGCCTTTAAAACCAACTATATCTTTTACCAATACAGCGAGGTCGAAAATTGAAATATCCTCGCCATAACCAATATTAACGAAAGGTTCAGTTTCTTTTGCCGAGAAGTTTTCCATAAAATAAATACAAGCATCAGCAAGGTCTTCCACATACAAGAATTCACGCAAAGCTTTACCCGAACCCCAAAGTGTTACTTTATCTTTCGTAATCCCGATTTTTGCTAATGTTTCAACTAATGAATTTTCGGAACTCGGCTCTAAATCTTTATCAAGATTAAACCCAATCTTATGAAGCTTAACATCATTGTGAATCAAATAAAAATTTCCATCGCTTAATGCCTTTGCCAAAATAAACTTCCGAATCATCGCAGGCAGAACATGAGAAGTTTCAAGATTAAAGTTATCGTTTACACCATAAAGATTAGTTGGCATCAAAGAAATGAAATTCGTTCCATATTGAAAATTATAGGCTTCACAAAGTTTGATTGCGCTTATTTTGGCAATAGCGTATGGTTCGTTTGTTGGTTCAAGTTTCCCTGAAAGAAGATAGTCTTCTTTCATTGGTTGGGGCGAAAATTTTGGATAAATACAGGATGAACCAAGATTTAATAATTTCTTTACTCCAAACTTATAGGCGCAATCTATTGTGTTCAATGCTATCGCAAGATTATCGTAGATGAACTCTGCTCGGTAAGTATTGTTTGCTAGTATTCCTCCAACTTTTGCAGCGGCTAAAAATACATACTCGGGTTGTTCTTGAGCAAAAAATTTTTCGGTCTCCTCTTGTCGCCTTAAATCAACTTCATTACGTGATGGTGCAATAATGTTTTCATAACCTAATTCCTTCAACCGTTTGATAATTGCTGAACCAACTAATCCTCTACCGCCAGCAACAAAAATTTTACTGCTTTTATCAAACTTCATTTTGAATCTCCCCTAATTCCGCAAATTTATGTTCAGTCCAACCCAATCCTTTTTGTCGAGCAATTTTAAAACCTTCGAGTTTTGGCTTTAAACCAACAAGCAACAAATCATAATCCATCATTATCCGAACTAAATCGTAGAATCGGATCTGTGGTTCCCATCCAAGCAAATTTCGCGCTTTCGAAGAATCTGCGAGCAAAAAGTCAACCTCGGTCGGACGGAAATACCTTTGCTTGATTTCTATTAAAACTTGTCCAGTAGCAATATGTTCAGACCAACGAGTGTCGAAACTTTTTACAATCCCCTTTTCCTCTAAACCCGAGCCTTTCCATTCGAGTTCGATATCGCAGTATTCAAATGCTTTTTCGACAAAATCCCTCACAGAGTGGCTTTCACCCGTTCCAATAACAAAATCGTCTGGACGGTCGTATTGAAGTATTTTCCACATCAAGCGAACATATTCAGGTGCATAGCCCCAATCCCGTTTAGCATCCAGATTTCCTAAGAAAATCTTTTTCTGCTTGCCCGAAAGAATCCCGGCAATCCCCCGAGTGATTTTACGCGTTACGAAGATCTCCCCTCTTCTTGGACTTTCGTGATTGAACAAAATACCATTTGATGCAAAAATCTTGTAAGCGTTGCGATAGTTTACAACCATCCAATAAGAATAAAGCTTAGCAATTGCATAAGGACTCTGGGGTGCAAAGGGCGAATTTTCGCTTTGAGGTGGCGGTGTGGAGCCGAAAAGTTCCGAAGAAGAAGCTTGATAAAAGCGAGTTTTAATGCCACTACGGCGTATTGCTTCCAAAATTCTTGTAGTTCCTAAACCCGTAACATTCCCTGTATATTCGGGTAAATCGAAAGAAACACGGACGTGGCTTTGGGCACCAAGATGATAAATTTCATCGGGTTGGATATTATAAATTATTTCAGTTAATATACCAGAATCGGAAAGGTCACCATAATGCAACCGTAATCGAGCATCGGGGTTTTCGGTAGGGTCTTTGTAAATGTGGTCAATTCTTTGTGTGTTAAAGGTGCTTGCCCGCCGAATTATTCCATGCACTTCGTAACCCATTTCCAAAAGAAATTCGGAAAGATAGGAACCATCCTGCCCAGTAATTCCTGTGATTAGTGCCTTTTTCATAATTATTATAAAATGAATTCTTTTTAAATTTAAATTTCAAATTACAAAAAGTTGCTATGAAAAAAATCATTTTTAGTATCCTGATTTTAACTTTATTTTTTGTAAATCTAACTTCTGAGGACCAAAACAATGTGGAAATAATTATCGATAGTAATATGACGTTTGAAGAAGCAATCAGAGGAACCAAAGCGCCTATGGAGATCATCGATTCTTTAACATTGATCGATGTTTTTTATTACTCCTTCGATAAGAAAATACACAAAGGACAATTGTTGATACATAAAGAACTTGCAAACGAGGTGATGGAAATTTTTGAAATGATGAAAGTAATTAAATTTCCAATTGAAACAGTTATTCCCATATCCGCATACAACTGGTCGGATAAAGCTTCGATGGAAGCCAACAATACATCTTCATTTAACTATCGTACAATAGCAGGAACGAACCGCCTATCACTTCACGCCCGTGGAAGAGCGATTGATATCAACCCTCGCCTGAATCCTGTTGTCTACGATGATGGCAGAATTGCTCCTGAAAATGCTAATTATAATCCCAAAGTGCCTGGAACACTGCATCCAACCCACCCCGTTGTTTTAGAGTTTAAAAGACTCGGCTGGCGGTGGGGTGGCGATTTCAAAAACTACAAAGATTACCATCATTTCGATAAAGAATGAGTCAAAACAAAAAACTGACAAAAGAACAAACCAATGCCCTTAATCTAAATTTTCACATCGCACTTAATGCAAATGCCGGGTCTGGAAAGACAAGTGTTCTAGTCGAACGTTACTTTTCAATTCTCGAAAAAGCTATCAAAGGAGAGGTAGATGCAACCCCCGATGAAATTGTTGCAATAACATTCACCCGCAAAGCTTCAGCAGAAATGCTTTCGAGAGTTATCAAACGTTTCAACTCTTCTTTCGAAACAACTAAACCCGAGAAACTTGCCCCTACTATGGATTTCGTTTATCTTGAAAAAGTAAGAACAATAAAAAATAAGCTGACAAACGCAAGGATTTCGACAATACATAGCTTTTGTCTTCAAATTCTTTCAAATTATCCTATTGAAGCAGACATTCCAGTAAATTTCCGCGAAATCTCTGAAGCCGAAAGACTCCAACTCCTCGAAGAAGCATTCAACAACACATTGATGCAATGGCTCGAAGTCCCCGAAAAAAAGAAAACCCTTGGTAAAATCCTTTCGAACATAACGCTTTCAGATCTGCGGAATCTCACACAAAAAGTCATTTCTAATATTGATATTTGGAACGACTTAAAGGAACTGTACAGCAAAAGTTTCGAAGAATATCTTAACAATCTTAGTGATTTCTTTGGAACAACTTATTATCAATGTTTCAATTTATTTAGTAAGTTCTTCGAAACCTTTTTCGACACCTACGAAGGAAATGAAAAAATTTTGGAAATTTCTACCCAAATTACCTCGTTTCTTGAATACTCACGCAAAGCTCTAAAAGATAAATCTGAATTTTCAACTGCCCTTTTCGATTTGGAATTTTGGAATATCTATTCTGATTTTCTCAATTCAATTTTAACAAAGGACAGAAAACCAAGGAAAAAATATTTCAACGAAGATGTTTACAATGAAATTGCCTCCAGGTCTCGTGAATTTGCAAAAATGTTCTCTTTTTTCGAGAAAATCAAAAATTTAAATTCTTTCAAGCAAAAAGTCAAAGAGAAATACCCCGAATTGGATATAGAACAAAGGTACTTCGAAACCTCAAAATCAATCTTTTCTTTTATTCAGGAAGTCAATAATAATTTCAGCAAATTGAAGTACGACGAAGGATTTATCGACTTTTCCGATATGCTCATAAAAACTTATGAACTATTTAATAAACATAAAAATATCCTCGAAGAGGTTCGCAGTGGAATTAAATTCCTCCTGGTCGATGAGTTCCAAGATACAGACCAATTACAATTCGATATTATTCAGCTACTTGTCCCAACCGAAAAAAACTTAAAGAACATTCCGAACTTATTCATTGTCGGAGACGAAAAACAAAGCATATATTCATTTAGAAATGCCGACGTTCGAGTGTTTCAATACGCCAAAGAATACATCGAAAAACTGAACGAAAATAATACCGAAGCTGCGAAATTCGACTTTGGACAACTTAAGCTGACCCAAACTTTCAGGCTTAAACCCGAAATAGCCGGGTTCGTCGACAATACCATAGGCAAAATAATGCAACTTTCCGAATATGAACCCTATTCAGAGTTCAATATTAACTATGAACCATTTGTCGTTCCTGAAATCAAATTGCAACAATACCAAAGCCTAATTGCTCAGAAAATCGCTCCAATCACTTTTCTTTTTGAGATTGCGAAAACAAAAGATAATAAATCAGTAAACAAAGAGGGCACCAATCATTCCGAAAATGAACCGGATAATTCTCGGGCAAATAATGAAGAAATAACAATTCAAAGCAACAACAGCAAACTCGACTTACTTATTGCTCAACACATCAATTTTATTGTTGAAAACGATGAAGTGAAAATCTATGACAAAGATATCGATAGCTTCCGAAGTGTAAAATTTTCCGATATTGCTGTATTAAGCCGAAAAATTAAAGATTTAGCAAAAATTGCTTCTGTTTTTGCATCGCAAAACATTCCATTTATTTTCCAGGGTGCCAAAAACTTTTTTTCGGCGCGCGAAATCCAGGACATCATTTCATTTCTGAAATTTCTTGTAAATCCAAATAATGATGTTGCCCTTTTATCAATCCTTCGTTCTGTGTTTTTCGGATTTACAGACGAAGATCTTCTCAATATTGCCACTTCAACAAATAAAGCTTTACCATTTTGGGATAAATTAACAAATTATTACAACACTCTGAAAATTGAAAATAATACAGTAACCGAATTTCATACCGAACTATTAACAAAAATTACTTATGCAATTAATGCAATTGAAAGGCTCCGTCCTTCGGTATCAATTTTACCCATCAACGAACTAATCCATAAGATACTTGTCGAAACAAGTTGGCACAAGAAGGTTCGAAGTTTTAAAAACTTCGAACAAATACTTGCTAATGTCGACGAACTGCTCGACTTTTCAAGAGAATACATTTCGCTTGGTTTTCGGACTATTCTCGACTTTATCGATGATATAGATTATATCTCGAAATTCGGTATCTCCGATGTCGAACGTTTTGGTTTCGTTTCGACTAATGCAGTACGACTGTTAACAATTCACTCTGCCAAAGGGCTTGAGTTTCCAGTGGTTTATCTTTATCGTATCGATTCTGAACCAAGAACCCGAGAAAACATCAATGTATCGAGGGAAATCGGTTTGATCTTTCCAATGGTGGTTTATTTTGATAATGAAGTCCACAAGGCCCCCACACTACAAAACTTGCTTGCCTCGGTCCAACTCGAAATTGAACAAGAAGCCGAAGAACTTCGCTTACTTTACGTTGCTACAACTCGTGCAAGCGATTACCTAATTATTACTGGAAGGGTTGATTCCAACGACAATAATGAATGCAAAACCAAATATCATTTGCAAAAAATTCTTGATGCAATTCAACTAAAAGTTGAAAACACCAGTAGCGTAAAAACTTATCGGGATTTTGAAATCAAGATTTTAAAGGAGAATGATGTCGCTGAAAAAATTAAGATTAGTGTTCCAATCGAATATTATATAAACAATTTCAAGCAATCAAAAGCAGAACCGGAAAAGGGAACATCGGAGACCGCCGCAGAGAAAAAAGAAACTATAAAACTTATAGAAAAAATACAACCAGAAATAAGCCGAAACATATTCTCATCGACAAAATTCAATGTTTATTCGGTTGAACCAAAGAACTATATAAAAAGCTATTTCCTTGGTATTCACAGTTCACTATCTGAAATATTGAATACTTCGTACGACGAAGATTTTGAAATCAAAGACAATATAATCCTGGGCTCTATCGTTGGAAATACCATACACTTTTGTTTGGAAAATGTTTCCTATTGGTTCAATCAAGATAACTTATACCTTGACAAACTAATTGAAACTATAGAAAATTCAATGTACCACCAAGAAAGATTACTTTCGAGGGAAATCCAAAACATTATTCTCGAGCAGTGCTCAAACATTGTTCAAACAAAACTTTTCAAACGATACAATGAAATAATTTTAAAATCTCCGAAAGAATTCGAAATTATGCTCCCCCTTGGTAGCAACTTTTTAACAGCAAAGATAGATCTACTTTTCAAAAATTTCAACGGGGAATATGAAATATGGGATTGGAAATCGAACAACATAAAAACAGCGAGAGAAATGCCTGCTTATGCTGAATATTACCGACAACAAATGGAAACTTATGCCCTTGCTCTGTCCTATCTTCATCCCGAGCAACAAAGTTTCCGTGCTAAATTGCTCTTCACAAAACTTGCACAACCTGATATCAACGATAGCGACTGGATATTTGAATTTTGCTGGAGAAAAGCCGAGCTTTTGACAATTGAATCCCGTCTTACCTCCTTGATAGCCAAAATCAACAATTTAGAAGTTTAAGTTCTACTTTTGAGCAACTCCCCTATGTCAAAAATCTTCAAATCGTAACGATGCTGATTTATCCAATTCATAACAATCCTAATTTCGTCCATATCTTCTTTACTTAGCTTTTCAACAGTAACCGAATTACACTCGACAAATTTCCCAACATTTTCAACAAGGTCCTCAAAATTCCTAATCTCGTCCAAATAAGTATCCCAAGCAAGTTTTCCATTGTGAATCAAAAGAATTTCGACTCCCGATGAGCCACCATTTCTCGGATAGATAGCAAGAAAATTTCGTTGGCTCAATTGCGCAAAATTCTCCAAATCATTTCCAAAGATTTTTTTAACCTCGTAAATTTGATTTTTGATTTCGTTTGCCTGTTCAAAATTGAAATTTTCGGCATAAGAAAACATTAAAGTTTCCAGCGTTTGGATTAACCCATTATCGAGATTAGTTAAAAAATCTTTAACATTGTCCAATTCTTTAAAATATTCCTCAACTTCAAAATTTTCCAAACAAGGTGCCAAACACTTTCGTGTTTGATAATATAAACAAGTCGTTTCTGGATGTTTCCTATCAAACTCGTTCTTGCATTTTTTTAATCTGAATTTCTTGTAAATAATATCTAAAACGAGTTCAGCTGTCTCTCGATTTTTAAAAGGACCAAAACATAACCCTTCGATTGGGTTAGGCTCGTAAGTTATATTAAATACAGGATAGCTTTTTTGATTAGATACCTGAATAAATGGGAAACTTCTTAACCTTTTGCTTACAACATTAAATTCAGGTTTATAAAATTTAATTTGGCGGCTCTCTTCAATCAACGCACGCAACTCCGTAGGAGTTGTTTTCCACCTGATCTTTGTTGTTGCGCGAAGCAATCGAATAACTTTTCGAGAAGTCGTTGTTGTAAAATAACTTTGAATTCTTTTCTTCAAAGACTTTGCCTTTCCAATATAAAGTATTCTTTCGTTGTCATCGATGAAATAATAGATTCCCGGAGAGTCGGGCAAATCGTGGCTTTCGATAAAAGGTTTGCCAATAATCTTTTGAGCAACATTATATGAAGAGTATGGTTTATATTGAAATTGGAGCAATTCTTCTGTTTCTGTTATGTTGTGTTCATTTTCTGCTATCTCGAGGAGTTCTATAAGAATTTGGGCAGTTGCTCGGGCATCGCCGAAGGCTCGATGTCGATTTTTCAATCGTATTCCAAGAAATTCAGAAAGAGCACCAACATTCTTTTTATTTATCCCACCGATTAATCTTCGTGCAAGTCGTAATGTACAAAGCTTTGGAATTTCGGGAAATTCAAAACCATTTTTTTCAAAAGACCTGGCAACAAACGAATAATCGAAACCTACATTGTGTGCTACGAAAACACAATCAGGAGTAAAAAACCTTTTCAATTGAGGTAGAATTACTCGAAAATCGGGGGCGTTATAGATCATTTCATTTGTGATTCCGGTCATTAAGGTTATAAATTTTGGGATATTTTGATGCGGATTAACAAGAGTGGAAAACTCATCTAAAATTTCACCATTTTTTACCAATATACAGGATATTTCTATGATGTTATTTAACTCGGGTTTTGAACCTGTTGTTTCAACATCAACAACAACAAATTTTGTTTCCCAGATTGAACGCATAGACATATAAAAAAACAAAATTATGAAATATAATCGATTCAATGGGCATTGGAAACAAACACATTAAAATAAACAAAAATGAAGTAGAACCGAACGATTAAGATTCAAAAAACAATTTCAAAAAATTTTCGTTTATTTTAAATCAATTATCGAGGCACAAAGATGGAAGATGGAAACCCAAGAAAACCGGTAAGACCAACAACTAACAGGGCTCGGGATATTTACAATACATATATCCGCAACGAAAGCGGAATGCAAATTCCACTTTCTTCATCAGACGAAGCCATAAACAACGCTTCCGAAAATACTTCCGTTGTCGATGAAGCTGAAATTAAAACCGATGAGACACAATCTCATACTGATGAACAAACAAAGGAAATCGAAAAGCTCCGAAATGAAGTTAAACATTTGCAAGGTAGAATTGAACAGCTCGAAAAAGAAAAAGCCGAACTTTACGAGCAAATCCTACGTAAGGCTGCTGAGTTCGAAAACTTTCGCCGTCGAACTCAAAAGGAAAAAGAAGAACTTATTAAATATGGAAATGAAAAGCTCCTTTTTGAATTTCTTTCCTTACTGGACGACCTTACCAATGCTGTAAATTCAGCAAAATCGAATGCCGATTTCAGCGCACTCGCCTCAGGTGTTGAATTAATTTTAAACAAAGCAAAAAAACTTTTTGAACAAGCTGGTGTCACAGAAATTGAAAGCCCAGTGGGCAAACCTTTCGACGTTGATTACCACGAAGCTTTAATGACAATTCCTTCGGAATTCCCCGAAGGATATGTAGTACAAGAACTTCAAAAAGGCTATAAATTTTTCGACAAAGTCTTGCGTCATACAAAAGTTATTACTTCCGCTGGTCAAACCGGTGGAGACGGTGAACAAAAAAATGTTTAATTAAGGATTACATATGAACAAGAGAGACTACTACGAAATTTTAGGTGTTCCACGCAATGCCTCGCTCGAAGAAATCAAATCGGCTTATAGAAAGCTGGCAATGAAATTCCATCCCGACCGTAATCCCGGAAACAAAGAAGCAGAGGAAAAATTTAAAGAAGCCACCGAAGCTTACGAAGTCCTTAGCGACCCCGAAAAACGCCAGCGTTACGACCAATTCGGACACGAAGGACTCCGAAGAGGTTACGACTATCATACCTACACATCAATCGATGATATCTTCTCTGCTTTCAGTGATATTTTTGGAGGGTTCGGAAGCAGTATATTCGATGAGTTTTTCGGAACTGGTACTCGCAGTCGAAGAACTCGAGAGGTAAACATCGGAGAACGAGGCTCCGATTTAAAAATCCGACTTCCATTAACTCTGGAAGAAATTGCAACTGGAACCGAAAAAGTCATTAAAATAAAAAAATACATTGCTTGCGATTATTGCAATGGTAGCGGTGCTAAAGCTGGCTCTGGTTATCGAACGTGCCCAACCTGCAATGGTACAGGCGAAATTCGGCACGTTTCCCGTTCCTTCTTTGGGCAGTTTATTAACATCACAACTTGCTCAACCTGTGGCGGTAGTGGAAAAATAGTTGCCGAGAAATGTCCCAAATGTAATGGCGAAGGAAGAGTTCAAGGGGAAGAAACCATTACTATCAAGGTGCCAGCCGGGGTCGAAGATGGCAACTATATTCCTTTGACTGGGAAAGGAAATGCAGGTAAAAGAGGCGGTCTTGCTGGCGACTTAATCGTCGTTATCGAGGAAAAGAAACACGAATACTTCCATCGCAACAAAGATGATATTTACTACGAACTGCTCATCAGTTTCCCCGAAGCAGCTCTTGGAACTAAAATTGATATTCCAACACTTTACGGCAAAGAAACAATCAAAATCGAACCTGGAACACAACCCGGTACTCGGATTAAACTGACCGGTAAAGGAATACCACATCTTAACCAATATGGCAAAGGCGACCAAATTGTCATAGTTAATATATATGTACCAACTAATCTAAATTCAAAAGAAAAGGCTTTGCTTAAAGAACTTTCCCAAAGCCCAAATCTAAAACCTAAAGGCAACGACTCAAAATCGAAAGATTTTTTCTCTAAAATTAAAGAGGTATTAGGTTAAACTATACAAAAACAAATTTAATGTGCGAATTGCTAATTAGCCCGATTGCTTTTTAACAAATAAATCCTAATTACAGTTAAAGCTAATTCTAATATGAACTTGCAAGAGCGATAGACATAAGTTTACTGCGCTCGGTGTCGGCTCGGGAGGTTAGAACTATTGGCACAAGTGCGCCCAGAATAATAGCAGCGACAACACCTTTTGCAAAATATGTGAAACTCTTGTAAAGTGCATTTCCTGTCTCGATTTCAGGAGCAACTAGGAGGTCGGCATCGCCAGCGACAGGGCTCTCCAAACCTTTATGCTCGGCTGCTTCTCGGGAAATTGCTACATCAAATGCAAGTGGGCCATCGATTATGCAACCTTTTATTTGCTTACGTCTGTTCATCATTGTAATCAAAGAAGCGTCCACTGTCGCTTGCATTTTAGGATTCACAGTTTCGACAGCAGCAAGCAAAGCAACTTTTGGATTTTCTATCCCAAGACGATGCAGTAAATCGACGCTATTTTGTACAATAGAAATCTTCTCTTCGAAATTAGGAGCGATATTTTGAGCCGCATCTGTTAATGCAATGAGTTTATGATATGTTGGAATTTCGAAAAGCCCAATATGGCTGAGCAAATTTCCTGTTCTCAATCCAATCTCCTTATCCAAAATCGCACGCAAGTAATCGGCAGTACCAACCAAACCCTTCATAATAATTTGAGCATAGCCTTCGCGAATCAATCGAACAGCGATTTTTGCCGATTTCGCCGGCTCGTTCTCCTCGTGAAACTCAAAACGGGAAATATCAAATTCAATTTTTTCGGCTATCTTCTTCGTTTTTTCCTTATTACCAACAAGTATTGGTTCAACAATGCCTAATTCGTGAGCTTGCTTCAACGCCAATAGCACCTGGTCATCTTCGGCAGCCGCAACAGCTATTTTTTTCTTTGGCTTTTTAAGCGAAACTTCAACCAAATTATCTAACTTTTCGAGAACCATACTTCCTCCTTAATCTAATGAACCTATTGCTTTTTCTACTTCCATTAAAATTTCGCAACTTTTAACAAGTTCTTTCATCTTGTTGTGGTCAATATACAAGGGTCTGTCTTTGTCAAGAAAATCAACATATTTACGAATAACTTGGCGAGCAACCTCGACACCTTTGCCCACCTTGAATCCTCTTAAATCGAGAGCCTGTGCAGCCGCCATAAATTCAATTCCTAAAACTCCATAGGCATTATCCAAAATTTGCTCATTTTTAAATGCTGTATTCATACCCATAGAAACAAAATCTTCTTGGTCGGCAGCAGCTGGAATAGATTGAATTGATGCAGGTACAGACAATATCCTTTGCTCAACTATCAGCATATCTGCAGTATATTGGCTTAACATTAGTCCCGAATAGAAACCAGGATTTCTTGTCAAAAATGCTGGTAAGCCCTGACTCAAAGCAGGGTTCAAAAGGCGATTCAACCTCCTTTCGGATAACACACTAACCATTGTAACACTTGCACCAACAAGATCCATTGGCAATGAAATCGGTGTACCTTGAAAATTTGCACCCGTAAGTGTTAGATTATCCTCGACCACAAAAATGGGATTATCACCGACGCCATTTAGTTCAATTTCAACTTGTTGCCAAGCATATTTAACAGCATCTCGTGCAGCACCAATAACTTGTGGTGTCGAACGCATTGAATAAGCATCTTGGACTTTCGTTTTAACTTTCCCTGTTAGCAAATCGCTGCCTTCGATACACTTCATAATTGAACGAGAAGATTTAATGGCACCTTCGAACCCGCGAAGCCTATGAACTCGTTCGTCATACGGTTTTAAATTAGCCAAAAGTGCCTCTAACGTCATTGCAGCAGCAATCTCGGCTTGCTTTAACCATCGAGAAATATCCCATAATTGCAGAGCACTTATTGCAGTAATAAAATTGGAACCATTAATTATTGCCAGACCATCGCGAGCTTGCAATCCAGGAATTTTAATCCCAGCTTTTTCAAAAGCTACCCGCCCCGGAAGTCGCTCACCTTTGTAAAAAGCTTCACCTTCACCCATCATCAACAAGGCAATTTGGGACATTGGGGCTAAGTCGCCACAAGCCCCTACGGAACCTTTACGACATACGACAGGATTAACATTTTTGTTCAACATTTCGACAAGGGTCATCGTTATCTCGGGCCTACAAGCTGAATAACCTTTTGCATGAACATTAATTCGGCTTGCAATAGCCCCACGGACATATTCAATTGGCATTGGGTCGCCAATTCCTGCCGAGTGGTTATATACCAAATATTTCTGGAAATCGCGAACTTCATCGTCGGAAAGCACAATCTCCGAAAACTCACCAATTCCAGTATTCGTACCATACATTATTTCCCGACTTGCAAGCTTCTTTTCGAGCATCTGACGACATGCCTTTATCCTTTCGAGTGCTTCGGGGGCTAATTCGACTTTTTCCCCATAACGTGCAATTCTAATTAGCTTCTCAATTGTTAAACTTTGACCATCAAGAATTATAGCCATATTTCACCATATAAAAAAACAAAATTACGAATTAAACACTTGCCGAAAAGTATGAATTCCTTAAAGTTAGGGCAACATAAACTCATTGTGTTTCG
>Ga0197142_1000290_pt1 | contig 46394 bp, 35 predicted proteins | sample GBS60_MetaG_FD_148614 | JGI IMG/M metagenome (GOLD analysis project Ga0197142, IMG submission 148614) | Sediment microbial communities from Great Boiling Springs, Gerlach, Nevada, United States - GBS 60_MetaG | ecosystem: Environmental > Aquatic > Thermal springs > Hot (42-90C) > Sediment... | reverse complement strand
AGCACGACCATTCGCTATCAACTGCCTGTGGCAAGCGAGGTCAAGTTAGAGGTCTATGATGTCTTGGGCAAGAAGGTGGCCACCTTGGTCAGTGAGCGACAAGCGGCGGGATATTACCAGTATGTATGGAATGCCAACGGGCTTTCAAGTGGCGTGTATCTTTATCGGTTGCAAGCGGGTCGGTTTATAGAGACAAAGAAGATGATGCTGGTGAAGTGATAGGTTAAAGGTTACAGGCTGTAGGGGCAGGTTCAAGACCTGCCCTTTGTGTTTTTGACCTTACGCTGTCGCTTTCCTTTCGCAAGGCGAGGCACAAGCGGGTAAGGTTCAAGTCTCCGTAGCCTTAATGCCGACAGTTTCCACCAAGCCTTCAAGTCAACGGGTTTATGCCTTAAAGTCGACTCGACCATGCCTTAAAGTCAACTTGTTCATGCCTTAAAGTTGTCTCGACCATGCGTTAAAGTCGAGTTGATGATGCCTTAAAGTCGACTGGTTCATGCCTTAAAGTTGACCTGATAGTCGGGCATAAATTTTGGCTTTGCCAAGTCTTTTGAGGGTGAGGGCAAGGTATGACGAAGCGAGGGGTCGCACCAGTTTCCTTGCGACTGGTTATGATTAGAGGACAGTTTTGTTTCAACGAGAGGTGCGGGTGGAGTGGATGAGGAAGGTGTCGTGGGGAATGAAGCATTGGGTGTCAGAATACTTGCATTCTGGCGGCGTTGTTGGGTTCCACTTGGGGTGAATCGGGGCGGGTTTGCGACCTGCCTGTTGTGGTTTTGAAATCTGTGTGGCATTCAGAAAGAGAGAACAAAAACGGATTCAATCGATTAAACGTGGAACTTTCCAATTTCAAAACTCACAAGCAAAGTTGTAATTTTGCGCGTTCAAAATAGACGCTTTTCCAATAAAACCAATCAACAAATGGAGTTAGGTCTAATTTTCGGGGCAAGCGCGGTTGGCATTTTGTCTGCTTTGTTGCTCACGCGCCAGGTGCTCTCCAAATCCAGCGGCACCAGCGAAATGCAGCGTGTCGCTGACGCCATCCGAGAAGGTGCGGAAGCCTTTCTGAGTCGTCAGAATCGCACAATTTTCTACTTAGCCATTCTTACTGCTACGCTGATTTTCATCTTGTATGGCTTTGCCCGTGCCACAAATGAACATGACCCTGTTACGAACCCTATCCAATTAGGGCTTTGGATTATGCTCTCGTTTCTTTTAGGTGCGGCGTGTTCGGTGGTGTCGGGCTATATTGGCATGTGGATAGCCATTCGCACCAACATTCGCACGGCGGCAGGTGCCCTAAGCTCACTCAACGAAGCTTTAGTGATTGCTTTGCGCGGCGGCGCGGCGACAGGATTTTTGGTGGTCACGCTGTGCATTTTGGGCATTGCAGGGCTCTTTACCGTTATCCAAGCCGTTGGGGCAACCAGTGTCGAAAAAATTCCCCTCCTGATTGCAGGTTTTGGCTTTGGGGCATCGTTTGTCGCGCTTTTTGCGCAACTGGGCGGCGGCATCTACACCAAAGCCGCTGATGTGGGCGCTGACCTTGTCGGCAAAGTCGAAGCCGGCATTCCCGAAGATGACCCGCGAAATCCTGCCGTCATTGCTGACCTCGTGGGCGATAATGTGGGCGACTGCGCCGGTCGCGGTGCCGATATTTTTGAATCCATGGCAGCAGAAAACATCGGCGCCATGATTATTGCCGCGGCGCTCTATGTAACGAATCAAGCCACATTGGAAAGCGTAGGCGTCGGAATTTTGGGCGTTTTGCTCTTTCCGCTGATTGTCAATGCATTCGGTATGATAGCCTCGCTCGTCGGCGTCCTCATTGTAAAAACCGACGGCAATGAAAATCCAATGAACGCACTCAACCGAGGCTACTATGTTTCCACAGGGCTGACAGCGGTCGGTTTCTTGCTGGCATGTAAATGGTTCTTAGGTCCGTTTTGGCTCAATTTCTTCTTGTGTGGTATGGTAGGCTTAGCGACAGCCTTGATTTTCGTCTATCTGACACAATACTACACGGAGTATGCCTATCGCCCAGTGCGCTCAATTGCTAAAGCTTCCCTGACAGGACCAGCCACGAATGTCATTGGTGGAATTGCAGTTGGCATGGAAAGTGCCGCATTGCCAGTGCTCACGATTTCTGCCGCAATTATCTCGGCATATTTTCTTGGACAAGGTTCAGGACTGAAAGATGCAGGCTTGTTTGGCACGGCGGTCGCCACGCTGGGGATGCTTGGCACAGCGGCTTACATCTTGGCCATGGATAACTTCGGACCAATTACCGACAATGCGGGCGGTATTGTGGAAATGTCGGAACAGCCTGAATCGGTGCGCGAAAAAACCGATAAGCTCGATGCCATGGGCAATACCACCAAAGCCCTTACCAAAGGCTATGCGGTGGGCTCGGCAGGACTTGCGGCATTTCTGCTCTTCAGCGCATACCTTGACGAACTGCGTAACTACGGCTCACCGTTGGAATCGGTTGACCTCTCAAAGCCTGAAGTGTTCATTGGAGGGATGTTGGGTGCGATGTTAGTTTTTCTGTTTAGTTCCTTTGCGATTCGGGCTGTTGGGTCGGCGGCGCAGTCGGTCATTGGCGAGGTGCGTCGGCAATTTGCGTCGCTCAAACGCTTAGCCAATGGTGAAATTGAATTTACCAAAGATTTCAAGCCCGATTATGGAGCGTGCGTCGACATTGTAACGAAGGCGGCACTGCGTGAAATGGTGTTGCCCGGCGCGCTGGTGGTGCTGATGCCAATTGCTGTGGGAGTGCTGTTTAAGTTGATTTACACAGCCAATGGCGGCGAAGGAGCAAAAGGCTCGGAAGTGGTAGCAGGACTTCTGATGGTCGGCACGATTGCCGGAATTTTGATGGCACTGTTTCTCAACAACACAGGCGGCGCGTGGGATAACGCCAAGAAGTTTGTGGAATCTGGCAATTTCAAAGATGAAAAAGGCGTGGTGCATCGCAAAAAGTCAGATGCGCACAAAGCCGCCGTCGTGGGCGATACCGTCGGCGACCCGTTCAAAGATACGGCAGGACCGTCGCTCCACGTGCTCATTAAACTGCTTTCCACTATTACACTCGTGATGGCCCCGCTGTTTATTTGAATTGAAAGAAAGAATCAATGAGCCGGATAGAGCGGGAACTGAATGCTGAAAATGGGTTGAGCGCCTTGTGAAGCGAGAGTTCTTCCGCTGAGTTTTTCTTCATTGACTAACTGGCCAACGGCTAAGCCAATACTGGTGCCGATTGCCGCGCCGAAGAGTGTGTCGGAAAGCCAATGCTGGTCGTCGTAGATGCGTTGCCCAATGGTCAGCAGGGCAAGCGTAAAGAGACCGACGGTTGCGATTGGACGTTTAAGCCGCACGGAAAGCGAGGCAGAGGTGGCGAAAGCCATCGTGGTGTGCCCCGAAGGAAATGACCACTGGGCGTTGGTGAAGGCAAGTCCGTGAAAATCACGTGCGCCGTTGTTTTGGTAGGGGCGACTGCGTCCGATGACCATTTTCAAAACTTGGGTGAGCACGGCAGCATACAGAACAGATTCTAAAACGGCTCTGCCTGTAAGGCGTGTGGAAGCATCGCCGCTGGAAAGTCCGCTAAGATAGAGCCCGCCACCGATTGTGCCAGCACAAATCGGACTGCCATAAAATTCACCGATAGAAAAAACTCGATGGAGCATGGGGTGCTGGTGTGCACGCGCAATGCTTCGCGTGGATTCATCAAAGAAGTGCACAGACGCGGTGAGCCCAAAGATGCCTGCAACGGTGAGCCATTGAGCGAGCGAGTAACGAAGCGGTGAAGTGTAAATAGCTTGGGCATTCTGCCACGAGGCGGAGACATCTTGTGCGAAGGGGCTACGAGATTGTGCCAAAGCATCAGCCGTGTAAAGCATCCAGAAGACCAGCAGGAGAACCCTCATCGCACTATTTCTTTTTGGATTTGGGAGTTTTAACCTGGGGAGCGGATTTCTTACGAGATTTGGCGGATTTGGCTTTTGAGGTTTTGGAAGATTTCTTGGTCTTACGGGCTTTGCTGGACTTTTTGGGCAAATCTTCCTCATCAGAAGGTGCTTCGACACTGCTCTCGTCGGGAAATTCATTGATGTCTAAATCCATATTCTCTAATTCCAAGTCAGCTTCTTCGATGATGTTGTCAAGTTCTGTCAGGTCATCGATATCCTCATCATCGTCATCGACGGTTTTGGTCTGAACAGGCTCGGGTTCATCAACTTCTTCAATGTTGCGCAAGACGGCTTGAACAGAAGGAAAGATGTAGAGTTGTTTATGGAGTTGCATCATTTGTAGGAGGTCTTTGACATTGCCGTGAATGCCAATGAAGGCAGCGAAACCTTCGTGTTCAGCAGTGTGTCGATGGGCGATAAGCAAAGCACCAATACCGCTGGAATCAATGGTGTCGACTTGAGAGAGGTCAATAATAAGATACTTTTTGCCTTCGGCGACAAGCATCAGAATCTGGGATTGAAGTTCTGGAGCCAGCGAAGCATCTAAGCGCTTCTCTTGAATGCGGAAAATGGTAAGATCTTTTCTGTTTTCAATCACGAAGTTCATGGATGGAGAAGGTTTAGCTGTTTCACGCAAGCCAGTGAGTCAATATAGACGAAATTTGATTTAATGCAAATGAAGGCGAAGTGGCTTCAATCCAATTGATTGAGAATTGATTTCTAAAGAAGGTAAGTTGACGTTTGGCGTAGTTGCGGGTATGTTGCTTGATTAGTGAGATGGCATGCGCGAGCGAATAAGTGCCATCAAGAAAGGTGAAGAGTTCTTTGTAGCCGACCGTCTCCAGCGCATTGATTTTCTTGTGTTTGTGTATGTTAGCAAAGCGTTGATAGAGTGATTGGGCTTCCTCTAAGAGTCCGTTCTCTATCATCTTATCGACGCGCTGATTGATGCGCGCATAGAGCATATCACGCGGCAGCTCTAAGCCTATGCAGAGAAACTCAAACGGGGGCGTGTGATGAAGTGAAGACAGCAATTCTGACATTTTCCGACCAGTGCTTTCAATCACTTCAAGGCTACGGATGAGGCGTTGGGTTTTGGTATGGTCGAGCGTTTGAGCGCGCTCTGGGTCGAGGCGTTTCAATCGCTCATAGAGCGCTTCCGAGCCCAGCGACGCTAACTCCTGATAAAGGCGAGCACGCAGAGCAGGATGAGCAGAAGGCAACGCCGAAAATCCGACAATTAAACTTTTAAGATACAGCGTTGAGCCCCCTACGACAATGACCCGTTTGCCACCAGCAAGAAGATGGGCAATGCGTTGCCAAGCCTCTTGGGCAAACGTGGCGGCGTCGTAATCTTCAAGTAAATGTTTCTCATTGATGAAGTGGTGCGGCACGGTGGCAAGTGCTTCGGGCGATGGTTTCGCACTGCCGATGGTCAGTTCGCGATAAATCTGACGCGAATCGGCAGAGATAATTTCAGCATCAAACTTTAAGGCTAATTCAATCGCAAGGGCAGTTTTGCCCGAGGCCGTCGCACCAAGAATCACAGGAATTTTTTTCATTCAAACGCTTATCTTTCTTTCAACAATCTATCAACAAAGGTGTTGGCAAATTTGCTCCTTTTTCTCTGCATGGCACTATCGTTTTGCATTCAGAAATGTTTAGCGCATTCGAAAGTTGGCGGAACGGTTCATCTAAAAAAGTTTTATTCCGCTTCGCTCGGCATTGAAAAGCCTTACAACATCTATTTGCCTGAAGGCTATGAGCAGTCGCGTGAGCGCTACCCTGTGGTGTTTTTTTTGCGCGGTCATGAACGCGAGTGGTTCAACCCTAACGAAGATAGCACCCGCAAGGGCAGAACGCTCAAAGAAGTGGCGGATGAATTGATAGCCACAGGCAAAATTGGCAAAATGATCTTGGTCGGCGTGAGCACAGCAAGTGAAGATAACAGCGTGCCATGTTTGGGAGTCAATATGCTCAACCCGCATCTCACCATGGCAAAAGGCATTGGCACAGGTCGCTACGAAGATTACCTCACAGGCGATTTAATTTGGCATATTGACTCAACCTATCGCACAATCCCGAGCCGAACCAAGCGCGGCATTGATGGCTTCTCGCTGGGCGGATACACCGCCGTGATGATGGGCATCAAACATCCTGAACTCTTTTGCTCCGTTGGAGCCTACGACGGCACGCACATGTGGTATGACTTCGACGACCAGCGCCGCAATGAAGCCCCACCCGACGACTACACATGGATTCGCACCGAGCTGTTCAAATCAGCCTTCGGTGAGCCACGCAACATCCCCTACATGAAGCAATACAATCCGCTCAATCTCTTGATGAACGCTACGCCCGAACAATTGAAACAAATCAAATCGGTTAAGTTTCATATTCTTGCCGCTGCCTACGACGGCGATAAAGGCAACATTGAACGCGCCGAGCATCTCTTGGAATTTTTCAAAAAGAAAGGTATAAAGAACTCATTTAGCGATGTTAGACTCACACCCACTGCACTGCACGATTGGCATCACGCGAATCTATATGCAGAAAAAACATTGCAAAAACATTGGCAAACCTTCTTAAACCAATAAGCGATTGCGAATGAAAATTCTACACACTGCCGATATTCACATCGGATACTCAACGCACGGAAAAGATGATACCGAGCGCGGCATAAACTCGCGTTGGATAGATTTTGAGAGATGCTTTAAGTTCATGGTCAACTATGCAATTAAAGAAGATATTGACCTCTTTCTCTTCTGTGGGGATGCCTATCGTGATGCTTCGCCTTCGCCTACCGAACAGCGCATTTTTGCGCAAGCGATTCGCCCGCTGTTAGATAAAAAAATCCCAATTGTGATGCTGGTGGGCAATCACGACTTTCCAATTGCCTTCGGCAAGGCAAGTTCTATCAACATTTTCGCCGAACTTTCAAACAGCGTGTATGTTTTTGAAAAGCCCGGCGTCAGAGATTTTGAAACCAAGTCAGGAAAAGTGAGAATTGTGGCATTGCCGTGGGCAAATCGAAGTCGGCTCTTTGCACGCGAAGAATTCTCAAAGCTCACAACAGAGCAAGTGCGCAATAAAATGCTCGAAATTTATACGAGCTTCATTGATGTCGAAGCCACCAAAATTAGAGAAGAGTCGCTTGCATATCCTGCAATTCTGGCTATGCATGCACATGTCGACGGCGCAGAATTAACCGAAGGTTCGGAAAAACCCCTGATTGAGTCGCGCGATATTATCGTGCCGCTTTCGCAACTGTTGCGTCGGGAATTTTCTTATGTTGCCTTAGGACACTTTCATCGACATCAAGATTTGAATCAGGGCAGTCAGCCACCTGTTGTCTATTCAGGAAGCATTGAGCGCATTAGTTTCAACGAACTGAACCAGCCCAAAGGCTTTGTGCTGGTTGAAATTGATGAGAAAAAACGCGCAACCTACAAACATATTCAAACCCCCGCCCGAAACATGATTTCCATTGATGTAGATACACGATTCTCAAAAAACCCGCTTGAAAAAATCATCAAGAAAATTGATGAAACTGACTTCAAAGATGCCATCGTGCGTGTGAGAATTAAATGCAAAGCCGAACAAAGAAAAGACATCAACTTGAATCAGGTGCGAGAACGGCTCAAAGAGGCCTTTATCGTATCAGAAATGAAAATTGAAACCGACGAAGCAAAACCCGATAAGAGTAACATCAAGTTAGAATATCTTTCACCTGAACGCATCTTAGAGACTTACATCAATAGTAGAGAAGACTTGAAACCGAAAAAAGACGCCTTACTTAAACTGGCTAAAGCGTTAGAGGAAGAAATCGACTGACGACAGACGCCCTTGGAACTTGTGTGACAGCTCACCATGATTTTTCTCAATCCTGCGATTTTAATAGGCTTGCTGGCTGGAAGCATTCCGATTCTCCTTCACCTGTTGAATTTGAGACAGCGCAGGCGTGTGGAGTTCAGTTCGCTGATGCTCTTGAAGCAAATTCAGACCAGTGCGCTCAAACGCTTCAAAATTCGCGAGTGGATTTTGCTGGCGATTCGCAGTCTCATCATTTTCTTTTTGGTGGTCACGTTCTCAAAGCCTGTCATTCCATCGCTTCGAGCGGGGGGCGGTTTGGCGACGCAAACGAAAACCAGCGCAATGATCATTCTCGATGTCTCGCCCTCAATGTCGTATCGTGATGCGTTTGGCAACGATGTATTTCGGCAGGCAAAGTCAGCGGCGTTGCGAGTATTGGAGTATTTTTCAGAGAGCGATGAAATTTTCATCATCTTTTCAAATGCACTCGAAGAGCCTGTGGCGCAGAGCGTTAGCGAAGCCAAAAAAATACTCGCACAAGCAAGTGTTTCCCCATTTGGAGTGCCGCTTCAAACCTGCATAGAAAAAGGCGTCGCATGGCTGAACCAATCCACGCACTTGAACCGAGAACTCTATGTCATCTCGGATTTTCAGCGAACAGGCACGCTGACCCAAGACAGCCTTAGACTCAACGCACAAGGCATCAACTTGTTTTTGATTGATGTTGCACCAAAGAAGCAAGAAAACATTGGCATCAGCGGAGCAGAAGTGCTGACAAAAGTCTTTGAGCCACAAAAGCCCATTCGAGTAAAGGTCTCGGCACAAAAGACAGGTGAAGTTGCCAAAGAGGTTGAGGTCAATTGGCGATTGGATAAAAAAGTTGCCGCACAAGGCACAATTTCATTCGAAGGGCAACTCGGAGAAACTATGCTGACCGCCTTGCCCACACGCACAGGATTTCTTTCAGGCGAACTCGAATTGCCAAAAGACCATCTCGAGAGCGATAATAAACACTACCTTGCCTTTCATATTCCCGAGAAAATGCGCGTGTGCTTGGCGTATCGTGATGAGCGAGAGTGTTTGTATGTGAAACTGGCACTCGAGAGTTTTTTTGAGGGAAAATTTTTTGAGCTTACGCTGGCGCCGGAATCATCGCTCGATAGCCGAAGTTTTTCGGCGTTTGACGCGCTGATTTTTTGTGGCGTGAGAACACTGACCGCGGCAACCATTCAAAAAACCGTTGCCTTTGTTGAACAAGGCGGCGGATTGGTGCTCTTTGCGCCCATCAATGCGCCGCTCGAACAGCACAACGACTTACTCAAACGCCTGGGCGGCGGCGAACTCAAACCTGTCTCGCTTTCACAGCCCGCACCAATTGATAATGTTGAAATTCAGCATCCGATGTTCGAAGGCATCTTCGTCTCGAGGCAGAAATTGCAGTCGCAACTCTCAACATCGGAAAGCGCAATCGGCACGGTTTTCAAAACAAATGAATACCTGAAATCGCCCGTAGAATCAAGGGTTTTGGGCTATCAAGGAAATAAAAATTTTTTGACAACATCACAATTTGGAAGCGGTGGGTTTATAGTTTGCCCGACTGTGCCAGTAGAAGAAGCAACAAACTTCGTTTTGCAACCTTTGTTTGCGCCGCTTCTGTTTCGCGCAATTTTCACAACGGCACTTACGACGCGAGCGAAAAATGAATCGTTTGTAGTAGGTGAGGAAGCAAGTTTGATGGTGCCACCGAGCATTTCAGCCAGCGATGAATTGCGCATTGAAAAACCAAGCGGAAAAATCGTTGTGCCAACGGTGCAGTTTCGTATGGGCACATCTCGGCTTTTCATTACGCCTGCGCTTTATGATGAAATCGGCATCTATCGGCTATTCAAAATCGTTGGTGAAGAACACATCACGCAGGCAGAATTTGCCATCAATCTGTCTCCGAAAGAATCTTCACTTGAAAAAATTTCCACAAGTGAACTGAAAGAATCGCTTCTGAAAGCAGGCGTAGAAGCCGAGCGGCTTGCCTTTGCGGAGGCGTCCGAAAAATTAGATGAGATTTCGGAAATGATTTCAAGTTCGCGCTATGGCTTAGCAGTCTGGAAACCGCTTTTGCTTCTTGTGGTAATGCTCTTGATTGCCGAAAGCATACTGGGCAGAAAAACCGAAGCCTAACTGAAACGACCACATCACTAAGAACTGATTTATCCATAACTTAACGCGCATGCGATAATAAAAAAGTATATTCGGCTCGTCGTTGGGTTAATTGAAGAGAAACGAGTATGCTTCACTACAAGACCTATTTTCTTGGAGAAGATAAGGCGTGGGTCGTCTTTGTGCATGGCGCAGGAGGCAGTTCATCGATTTGGTTCAAACAAGTGCGCGACTTCAAAGCGCATTTCAATGTGTTGCTTGTCGACCTACGCGGGCATGGCAAGTCCCAAACTTTCCTTCAACGTTACCGCAAAGAAGATTACACCTTCCGAAAAGTCAGCGAAGAGATTCTCGAAGTGCTTGACCATTTGCATATTCAGAAGGCGCACTTTGTAGGCATTTCGCTGGGCACACTTATCATTCGCACCATTGGCGAAATTGCGCCTGAACGAATCAGCACGATGGTCTTGGCAGGTGCGATTACGCGTCTGAACATCCGCTCCAAAGTGCTCATTTGGCTCGGGCATCTGACCAAACGCTTTATTCCGTATATGTGGCTTTACAAACTCTTTGCGTGGGTGATTATGCCGCGCAAACGCCACAAAGAATCGCGTAATCTTTTCGTCCGAGAAGCGCGCAAACTCTGTCAAGGCGAGTTCATTCGCTGGTTCAGAATGACCTATGAAGCCAATCCGCTGATGCGCTACTTCAACGAAAAAGAAATCCCCGTGCCAACGCTGTATCTGATGGGCGATGAAGATTATATGTTTCTGCCGCCTGTGAAAATGCTCGTCCAAAAACACAAGTCAGCCATACTCAAAGTCATTGCAAATTCAGGGCATGTGTGCAATGTCGACCAACCCGATGAATTTAATCGGCTCTCCATTGCGTTTATCTCACAACATTCAACCTTACACCCTCAATAAACAGGGAATCAAAGGGTAATGAACCGAGATAAAACGCAATGAAACTGATAATTCTTTTTGGGATTGCTCTCACACTCTTTGCGTGCGATGGCAAACCACCTGAAAGCATTGAAAAAAAACTCACGCCAACATCGCGCAAGGAATCAAAGCTCGAAGAAAATGCTAATGCGCTCTTGTCGGAAAAATGGGCGCAAAATCCGCTTTGGCAAGACGGTACAGAAGAACACGCCGAGTATGATGTCGAGCGTGTGATAAACGGAACAGCAGTCAAATTTTTGGAAACGCGCCTGACGCGCAAAGAAGCCTTCACACGGCAAGCCTACTCGGCAAGCACCGACACCGCACGCACCGACTTAATCGCGGTCATCTCGCAACATACTTTTGCCAAAAGCGACCACGGCGTCTATTCAAGTTCGCTTTCCCTTTTGCAACGCGACCCCTTGAAACTCACAAAGTATATCGCCTCGTGGAGCGATGAGCGCGGCACTTTCACGAAAACCGTGCGCCGCCTTGTCGGAAGAACTATGCTCTACATTCACTCATGGCAAACCGACACAGAAGGCAAAGCCGACACCGAAATCGATTTAGCCAAAAACGATTTTCTTTACGACCAACTGCCACTTTCGCTGCGCGCCCTCAACTTCAAAGAAGGGCAAGAGTTCTATTGGAACACGCTCTCCGAACTGCTCGAACCCTCACCTGAAAAGCCAACTCCGTTTGAACTTCATTACAAAATCGAAGGAGTGGAAACGCTCACCGTGCCAGCGGGCAAATTTCAATGCTGGCGCATCTCAATTAAATCCGGTGAAAGAGAAGACCGCTACTGGTTTGATTTGCAAGTGCCAAATGTGATGGTTAAAGCCCAAACCGAGCGATACAGCGCAGAACTGCGCAACCTCAATTACATTAAACGCAAGGTTTCTATTTTGAACAAAGCTAAACTGTGATGCAAAGGAATGATGGATATTCAAGCAAAAATCAAATCTCAAACCGAAAAAATTTTTCCCGAACTCGTTGAACTCCGACGCGAGATTCACAAGCACCCTGAACTGGCTTACGAAGAATATCGAACCGCAAAACTCATTAGCGAGTATTTGAACGCATTAGGATTGGAGGTGCAAGAAGGCGTTGCGAAAACGGGGGTCGTGGCGCATTTGAAAGGCGAGAAAAAAAGTGAGCATTCAAAAGTCGTGGCCTTACGTGCCGATATTGACGCTCTGCCTATGCCCGAAGAAACATCGCACCACTTTCGCTCAACCATTGAAGGCAAAATGCATGCGTGTGGACACGATGCCCATACAGCCATCATGCTCGGCGTAGCAAAAATTTTATCAGCCTTGAAAAATCACTTCGGCGGAACGGTGAAGTTTATCTTTCAGCCCTCCGAAGAAAAATTGCCCGGCGGCGCAAAACCTATGCTGGATGAAGGCGTGTTTGAAAATCCAAAACCCGATGTGGTGTTCGGACAGCACTGCATTCCGCAAGTGCCTGTGGGCAAACTGGGGTTCTATGCAGGTGCTATGATGGCGGCGTCGGATGAACTTTACTTCACGATTCGTGGCGTAGGCGGTCATGGCTCTGCGCCGCATCGCGCCAAGGACCCGATTGTCGCCGCCGTTCAACTGGTTACGGCACTGCAGACTATCGTGAGCCGAAATATGCCGCCGCAAGAAGCCGTTGTTGTCAGCATTTGCGCAATCCACGGCGGAAGTGCAACCAACATTATTCCCAACGAAGTTAAACTCATGGGCACCCTGCGCACCATGAACGAAACCTTGCGCAAAGACGCATGGCAACGCTTAGAAGAAATCACACACTACACGGCAAAAGCCATGGGCGTAGAAGCCGAGTTAGAAATTCGGAAAGGCTACCCTGTTTTAGTCAATGATAAAACCGTAACGGAGTTTGCGATGGCATGCGCGCGCGAATATGTAGGCGAGGAAAATACCATTGTGCCTGAACCGATTATGGGCGCAGAAGATTTCGCCTATTTTTTGCAAGTCTGCAAAGGCACATTTTGGCAACTGGGCGTCGGCAACGAAGCAAAGGGAATCGTGCATAACATCCACTCTACTCGGTTTGATATTGATGAAGAAGCGATTGCAATCGGCGCAGGCTTCACAAGCTACCTCACCTACAAGTATCTCACGCTACAATGAAGGGCATCTAACTACCTTTTCGGAAACGGGGATATCGGAAACGGGGATATTGGCCGTGCCGGTCTAAAAGAGACTCCAACTCATTTCCAAACACCCTGCCAATTTATCGCCAATCGCAACAGTTCACAAGAAAAAAAAATTATCGCTTCGGAAACGAAAAAGCCTGAAACATTGCTTTACGGATTCGGTAGAATGACCGTGAGTCATTTTTTGACCAAAAGTCAATTCGAAGCGATTGACCGAACATCAAACCTCATTTTATGAGCATCTCAGAACGAAAAGAGCGCGAAAAAGAACAACGCCGACACGAGATTCTTAAAGCGGCGCAACGGGTCTTTTTCCGCAACGGCTTCGAAAAAACCTCAATGGAAATGGTCGCCGAAGAGTGCCAACTCGCCAAAGGCACGCTGTATCTCTACTTCAAAAGCAAAGAAGAACTCTACGTCTCGCTGGTTCAAGATGGGATACAGATTTTAGATGAGATGATGGCGCGTCAGTTGCAAAAGCCATTGCCGCTGGAAGAAAAATTGCTGTCGCTCGTCAAGACTTACTTTGACTTTACGCAGTTACACCAAGAGCACTTTGCCATTTTTAAGATGATTGATGTGGGAACGCTAAATGGCAAGGTTGAGCCAGAGAAGTTAGAGGCAATTCAGCGGGCACGTGCAAGAGCGTTTGAGCGCATGCGAAATGTGATAGCAGAAGCAATTACAACAGGTCAGTTTAAGACCAAGCATGAGCCGCAAGAAATCGTCATGATGCTCTGGGCATCAACCTTTGGCGCAATTATGATGTGTAGCGAAAAATGCCAACAGTTCGATATGTTCAAAACCGTCGACCCTGAAAAATTCGTCATGCGGATTGCAAGAGCCTTGATAGAGAGTTTCAAAACGGCAAATGTGCTCGAAGAACCGCTGGCTCGTGAAGCCTTGCCTGCAAAGCCAAACAAAGCTCGCAAACCATTGGAAATCGGACTGAATAAAGTTTAACCTTCAATAACAATTTCAATCCAACGCAACTATGAAAACTTTGAAATGGATACTAATCGTCGGAGCCGTAGTGGCAGGCGCAATTACCACTCTGCTCAATAACAAAGCCCGAAGCGATGAAAAAGCACGGCGCGGTCAAGAGGTAGAAAAAGCCATTAGTGTGGCGGTCGCAAAAGTCAGCAAAGGAAAAATCACAAAAGAACTCTCACTGGTCGGCACCATTGTGGCGAATAACGATGTGGCAATCATTTCCGAAACCGATGGGCGCGTAACCCACGTGCTGGCAAAGGTTGGGGACTATAAGCCAGCCGGCTCGGTGCTGGTTCAAGTCGATGACGAATTGAAGTTGGCAAGCTTCAAATCTGCCGAAGTGGCTTACGAGAAAGCCAAAAAAGATTATGAGCGCTATCAATCTTTGATGCAAGAAGGGGCAATTTCCGATACTCAACTCGAGCAAGCGCGTCAAGCCTTTCAAGCGGCAGAAGCACAATACATTGTGGCACGTCGGCAGTATGAAGACACAAAAATCAAGACCCCGATTTCAGGCGTCGTCGCCTCGCGCTATGTAGATGTGGGCACATATCTAAGCAAAGGCGCACAAGTGGGCAATGTTATCGATATTTCACGCCTAAAAGTCAAAGTCAATGTCGCAGAGCAAGATGTCTTTCGCTTAAAAGTCGGCGATGAAGTTGAAGTGCGAACCGATGTCTATCCTGGTGTCGTCTTCAAAGGCAAGATTGAAAGCATCAGTGCCAAAGGAGATGAAGCGCATACCTACCCTGTTGAGATTGCGATTCCAAACAGCAAAGAACATCCGCTAAAAGCCGGGATGTTTGGACGTGTAACCTTTACCACAGTCGGTCAGCGTGAAGCCTTACTGATTCCGCGCGAAGCCTTGATTGGAAGCGTCAAAAATCCAAAAGTGTTTGTGGCTGAAGGAAATGTGGCACACCAGCGTGAGATTGTCGTTGGCAACGAAGCAGGAGAATATCTTGAAGTCTTAAACGGACTCAACGAAGGCGAACTTGTGGTTACAAATGGACAAAACAACCTCAAAGATGGTTACCAAGTCAGTTTCAACCTCAATCCATAAAACAAACACGAAGGGAATTTGACTATGACTCCAACACGATTATTCATTAAGCGCCCTACATTGGTAGTGGTCATGTTTGCCGTTTTAGGCGTGGTGGGTTGGTATGGCTATAATCAGTTGAGTTATGAGCTGTTGCCGAAAATCTCGCCGCCGGTTGTGGTGATTACAACAGCATACCCGGGGGCGTCGCCCAGTGAAGTTGAAACGGGCGTCACGAAATTGATTGAAGATGCAGTTTCAGGGCTGGATAAGGTCGATGTGATTAATGCGACATCAAGCGAAGGGTTGTCGTTCGTTGTCATTCAATTTTTACAGACAGCGAAAACGGATGTGGTCTTGCAAGATGCACAGCGAAAGGTAAATGAGATTATTCCGCGCTTGCCTGATGGCGCAAAGACGCCTGTATTGTCAAAAATTGCCTTCGATGAACTGCCTGTGTTGAGAATGGGGGTAACCAGCACAATGCCATCGCGGGATTTTTATCAGCTCGTTAAAGATAAAATTCAGCCGCGCTTGGCACGCATTCCCGGTGTGGCGCAAATTACCCTTGTGGGCGGCGATGAACGCGAAATCAAAATTTTTGTCAACGCTGAAAAACTCAAAGCATATGGGCTCTCGATTCTGCAAGTTAATCAAGCCATCAAAGCCGCAAACCTTGACTTCCCGACAGGAAACATCAAAGACAGAGACGGTCAATTTATCTTGCGCATTGCAGGCAAGTTTAACTCCTTAGATGACCTCCGAAATCTCATCATTGCACATACGCCACGCGGCGCAAGTATTCGCCTCTCTGACATCGCCGAAGTGGTCGACGGACAAAAAGACTACACCAATATCAACCGCATCAATGGCAAAACCTCAATTGGAATTTTTGTCAATAAGCAATCCGATGCCAACGCCGTAACAGTTAGCGACTTGGTCAAAAAAGAATTGGCAAAAATTGAGAAGGATTATGAAGCCATTCAGTTAAAGTTTGATATTTCACAAGACCAATCCCTCTTTACGATTGAAGCGGCTGAAGCGGTAAAGCACGACTTAATGCTGGCAGTGATATTGGTGGCGCTTGTGATGTTGGTGTTTCTGCACAGCATTCGCAACTCGTTCATTGTGATGGTAGCGATTCCTGCCTCGCTGATTTCGACCCTTGGCGTGATGTATCTCTTTGATTTCACGCTCAACTTAATGACACTGCTGGCGCTCTCTCTTGCCGTTGGCATTTGGGTAGATGACTCGATTGTGGTGTTAGAAAATATCTATCGGCGGTTAGAGCAAGGCGATGACCAAGTAACTGCCGCCGTGCGCGGTCGGGAAGAAATTGGCTTTACTGCGCTTTCAATTACGCTGGTGGATGTGGTCGTCTTTTTACCGCTGGCGCTCACATCGGGCATCATCGGCAACATTATGCGGCAGTTTGCAACCGTGATGGTGGTATCGACCTTATTTAGTTTGCTGGTCTCGTTCACGATTACGCCTGTGTTGGCTTCTCGTATCTCGAAGCTTGAACACATGACAAAAGACACACTGATGGGCAGGTTTGGTATCTGGTTTGAAGATGTGTTTGAGCGGTTGAGAGCACGATATGTTGAAATGCTCAAATGGGCGCTTCAGAATCGATGGAAAGTGGGCGTTTCAGCCACGCTCTTATTTTTCAGCTCCTGCGCCTTAGTGCCATTAGGATTTATCGGCGGCGAGTTTATGCCTCAAACCGATAGAGGAGAATTTTCCGTCGCAATTGAGTTAGACCCAGGCGCAAAACTTGAAGAGACCAACTACATTTCTCAACAACTCGAGCAGATGATTCTTGACATTCCCGAGGTAAAAAAGGTGGCCGCTAATGTAGGCGCATCAAGCGATGGGTTTATTGGACAATCAGCAAACAACATTGCCGACATTGCCGTTACGCTCTTGCCCAAAGAAGAACGCGAAAGACGCGGCATGCGCTCAACCGATGAAGTGGGTCTATTCATCAAAAATGAAGCCAAGAAAATTCCAGGTGCAAAGGTGCGGGTCAATGATATTGGTGTGTTCGGTAGCGCTAATGAAACGCCCGTTCAGTTGGTTGTCAGTGGAACAGATTTGGATAGCGTAATCAAAGGCGCAAACATGCTCTATGATATTCTCAAACGCACCAAAGGCACAACCGATGTGCGTCTTTCAAGTGAGTTCGGCAAACCTGAAATTCGTGTAGAAGTAGACCGTGCAAAACTGGCGCAGTTCGGCTTAACCATCGCCGAAGTCGGCACAGCACTCCGTATTGCCATGACAGGCAACGACGAAGCCAAGTTCAGAGAAGGAAATACTGAATATGACATTCGAGTGCAGTTAGACCCGTTCGACCGCTCCAAGACGGACAACATCGGCAACTTAAGCTTCATCAACAACCGCGGGCAACAAGTGGAACTCAAACAGTTTGCAACCATTTATCAAACCACAGGTCCGACCAAACTGCAACGCCAAGACCGTAACCCAGCCATCATTGCATATGCTCAAACCGCAGGCGTGCCAAGTGGCACGATTTGGCAACACGTACAAGCCGAATTAGCCAAGGTTGAACTCCCCAGCGGGGTAAAGATTCTACCACAAGGACAACTCAAAAACCAAGCCGATAGCTTTCAAAGTCTTGGAGTGGCATTGGTGGCCGCAATTCTCTTCGTTTATTTTATTCTCGTAGCGCTTTACAACTCCTATGTGCATCCGTTTGTGGTGTTGTTTACAATGCCACTGGCCGTGATTGGCGCACTGTGGGCATTAGCGCTCGCTGGCAAAACGCTGAATACCTTCTCAATTCTAGGTATCATTATGCTGATGGGCTTGGTAAGCAAAAACGCCATCCTGCTGGTTGACTTCACCAACAAAGCACGTGAAGAAGGATTGTCCGTAGTGGAAGCGCTGATTGAAGCTGGGCGAGAACGCTTACGCCCAATTTTAATGACCACCTTCACGATGATTTTTGGCATGATGCCAATTGCGCTCTCTAAATCGCCTGGTGCCGAGTGGAAAACAGGATTAGCGTGGGTGCTCGTTGGCGGCTTAACCAGCTCCATGTTCCTGACGCTGATTGTGATTCCTGTGGTGTATTTGTGGGTCGACAACATGCTAAATCGCATTCCTGCCTTCTTCGCTAGAATCTTGCGATTGCCAAGACGCGAAAAAGCGGTAGACTTGAAGCCCGAACCTGTTGCCGTAGAAATGAGCAAGACCAAAGAGGCTTAATGTGCCTTACCACCCAAAACACGAAAGCCCGTTCCTGCTGCAACGGGCTTTTGATTTTTTTAAGAAGTTTGCTCAACTGGCGTTGAAATTCGCCGTAGATACTCCCAGCCGTAAAGCCCTGTGTTGTGTCCATCGCCCCAAAGCGGCTGAATCGCATAGTTGCCAATCACATCAATTTTTTTGAGTTCATACATGCCAGGTGTAACTACAGGCAACTTCGTGGGTGCGTAGGATTCAAACAGCACGCTTTCACCTTTGCATCCAGCGCATGGACATTCATCGCGCAAGCGCTTGATGGGAATAACCGTCTGAACCCCATCGTTCCACCACAGCGCAAGTTCTAAATCAGAAATCTTTTTGAGTTTGGTCAGTTGAAGCATATGCGTTGAATGGTTGAGTGGTTAGGACGCCAATGAATAATCTATGTTGATAGTTCCACAATCGGTAAATCCCGTTTTCGGAGTGTGCCGCAACGCCGTTTGAAGACCTTCAATCGCAACGGCACTTCAAAGACAAGTTCAAGCGCCATTTTGAACTTTGTTGGCTTACCTCTGGGCGCTCAAGCGTTTCGGATTCAACTTTTTGCGCTCTGCATCTTGGCGAAGTCGATTCAATGTTGGCTTTGGCGGGTAAATGCCTTTCAAAACGCTGTGCTCTCTCAACGCTTTTTGTGTTGGAAAAGGTTTTGAGTCAAGGGAATTTAGGGGAGTTCATATTTTTTGCGCAGTTCCCAGAGGGATTTTTGAGAGATACCGAGAATGCTGGAAACTTTGGTGTAATTGCCGCCGTGCCGTTTAAGGAGTTCTTGCACATATGCGATTTTAAGTTCTTCCAAACTTTTGCCGATGGGGATGATGAAGTATGGGGAGTGGTTGTCGGAGCAAGGTTGGGAGGGAGCGGTGTAATGAGTGAAGACGAGGGTTTCGGCGGAGATGGGTTCATAATCGGGGATAAAGGCAACGGCGCGCTCGATGACATTGCGCAGCTCGCGCACATTGCCGCGCCATGAGTGGGAGAGCAGTTTGGCTTTGGCATCGTCGGTAAAGCCGTTGATAACCTTGCCCATTTCGCGCGCAAAGCGGTTAGCAAAATGCTCTGCCAGTAGGAGCACATCGTTGCCAAGCGAGCGCAGGGGCGGCATTTCAACCGTCATGACACTAATGCGGTAGAAGAGGTCTTCTCGGAACTCTCGGTCAGCGACTTTTTTGGCAAGGTCAGCGTTAGTAGCACAAATGAGCCGCACATTGATAGGGATATATTCGTTACTGCCGATACGGCGGATGCGTTTGGTTTCCAAGACGGAAAGCAGTTTGGTTTGGACGGAGTGTGAAGCGGCGTCGATTTCGTCAAGAAACACGGTGCCCCCGTCGGCTGCTTCGAACAAGCCCTTACGCGGTGTTCTGGCATCCGTGAAAGCCCCTTTTTCATAGCCGAAGAGCTCGGCTTCCAAGAGTGTTTCGGGCAGCGCGGCGCAGTTGATTTCAATAAACCGACCTGTGGCGCGTTTAGAGGATTGATGGATAAATTCAGCGGCTAAATTTTTTCCAGTGCCAGTTTCCCCCAACAAGAGCACCGTAGAGTCAAGTGCGGCAAGGCGCAAGAGCGTTTGCTTGACGCTTTTGATGGGCTGGCTCTCGCCAATGAGGTCAAGAGCTTTAAGCCGCTTCAGTTCTTCTCGAAGTGTTTCGGCTTCATGCCTGTAAGTTGAACTTTCAATAGCACGAGCGATGAGTTCTTTTAGAATCGTGAAGTTAGCAGAAGAGACGCCGTTGGCCGAAGTCTTTTCCAAGAAATGAAATGCGCCTGCTTTGAGTGCACGCACAGCAGTATCAATTGAGCCGTAGTTGGTAAGCACGATAATCGGGATGTGCGGGTATTGAGCTTTCACACGCTCAATAAGCTCAATGCCATCCATATCAGGCATCGAGTAATCGGTAAGAATTAAATGGGGCACTTCATGCTCTAACTCTCTAAGAAGCGAAGCCGGTTCATGGAAGAGCCTCGTGTGATAGTCGCGCGAAAGTGTGGCCTCGACTAATGTTCGGAACGTGGGCTCGTCATCTACAATGAAGATGGTGTGTTTCATCGAAGTAGAGACTTTTGAGATTCTATCGTGCTGGATAAGACTTCGGACTTCAGGAGAAGAGCAGTTTGAGGAAAAACGGTTTGCAATTCTTCCCAAGCATCAAGCCGAATCACTTGGGTTTGTGCGGCGTCTTCGAGCAGATGGCAAAGTTCAGCAATACGTTTTGCGCCAACATTGAGCGCCGTGCCTTTGAGCCGATGTGCTGTCATTTGCAATTGTTTGAAATTGCGTTCCGAAATAGCCTCGGAAAGTTTTTGCAATTGTTCGGGTGAATGTTCAAGAAAAAGGTTGATGACTTCACTAACCAAGTCTCTGCCTGTTTGCTCGGAAAGTTCGGATAAAATGTGTATTGCCTCTGGGTTGAGTAGTGCCTCGCGACTGGACTGAGCAGATTTTGACGCCGATATAGCGTTGAATGTGGATTGAAGCACCTCAACAAGGCGTGGAATTTGGATAGGCTTTGAAAGGTAATCATCCATGCCAATTTGTAGGGCATAATCTTTATCGCGCTTCGTGGCGTTGGCGGTCATGGCAACAATGCGAGGACGATTGGAACCATAGCGTTCAATAATGCACTTGGTGGTGTCATAGCCATCCATTTCGGGCATGGAAATATCCATCAGAATTAAATCATACTTTTTCTGCGATAAAGCATTCAAGACTGCAGTGCCGTTCTCGACCACATCAGCCTGGTAGCCCATTTTTTCTAAAAAAGTTAAGGCAAGTTTTTGATTGACAGGATGGTCTTCAGCAAGTAGAATCTGTAAGGGATAGCGTTTTGCCAGCGTGGCATCAAGGATGATTGGGCTAGTATCCTTTGGCGGTGCAGGTTGTTCAGAGCTAAACGAAAGCAAACTGGAATAAAGCTCATGAGAGCGAATGGGTTTAGTCAGAAGGACGAAGCGATCTGTCAAGCATTCCGCGCTGGTGCCGACCTCGTTCATGAAGATTAAAGGAAGCAATGGGACGCACTTGCGAACACTCTGCACCATGTTGCGCAAAGTAAAAGGTGGTAAGTTGCTATCAATCAAGGCAAAGTCGAATTGGAAGCCCTGTTCGAGGCGTTCCAACCCGAGTGAGAAGGATTCGACCGTGTCAGGAATCATGCGTGCGCGAAGCGCATACTGCGTTAGAATATAGCGATGTGTGGCGTTGTCATCAATAATCAAAATCCGCTTGCCATGCAAGGGCGAAAGGTCAAAAGTAAGTGCAGATTGGTGATGCCCATCGGGAATGTTAACTGGAAGGGTGAAGGTAAAGGTTGAACCCAATCCGGGCGTGCTTTCGAACCAAATGTCGCCTTGCATGAGATTGACCAAGCGTTTGCAGATGGCAAGTCCAAGGCCCGTGCCGCCGTATCGACGTGTGGTGCTTGAATCGGCTTGGGCAAATGGCTGAAACAAGTGGGCTTGCTTTTCTTTAGGAATGCCAATGCCTGTGTCGTGCACGGCAAACTTCAAAGTGACCTTGTTTGAGGGGCAAGTTGAGCCAGAGTGGCAAGATGAGATGTGAAGATAAACTTCGCCCGCGGGCGTGAACTTAATCGCATTTGAAATCAAGTTGGTTAGAATTTGGCGAAGCCGTGCTTCATCGCCGAGAATATAAGTGGGCACATCTTCTTCAATGAAGAACATCAAGTCCAGTTTCTTTTCAGCGGCTTTTGGAGCAAGCAAGGCACACACTTCGGCGGCACAATCAGCGAGGTTGAGCAGGGTTGATTCTAGTTCCAGGCTGCGCGATTCGATTTTGGAAAAATCAAGAATATCGTTAATGACTTTGAGCAGTGAGTCACCGCTTTGCTTGATGGTCTCGACGTAGCTGCGTTGTTCATCGCTGAGCGTGGTGTCGAGCAGAAGATTAGTCATGCCAAGCACGGCGTTCATAGGGGTTCGGATTTCGTGCGACATGACGGCCAGAAATTCGGCCTTTGCACGAGCGTTTTCTTCGGCGGCCTCTTTGGCGCGGCGCATCTCGGATTCAAAAAGATGGCGCTCAGTAACATCAATCGCGAACACAATCGCACCACCTCTATAAGCATCTGGGAAGTAATAGGCCTGAAAATAAATCGGCTTTTCAGGAGTGCCGTATTGCCAAAGCATTTGCGCCTCACCACCCGAAAAGACGCTCTTAAAGAGAGGTACGGCATCTGGAAAGACCTCATAGATGGTCTTACCTACAAAGTCTGCCGTTGTGCGACCAATTTTTTCAAGCCCTGAACCCGAGGCGTTATGACATACACCATCTTTATCAATGCGAAGCAGAATAATCGGAATGTTGGCGGAAATGGCACTCATAATTTGGTTTGAGCTCTTAATCCGCTCTTCGTTGATTTTGCGTTCAGTGACATCTTGTGCAGTGCCAATAATTTGCTTGACGGAGCTATCAGCCTTGCGCAAAAACACCGTATCCCGCGATAGAAACCACCGCCATTTGCCATGAGCATCTTTCAAGCGATATTCGACTTCATAGACTTCGCCCGTTTTATCTTCGCGTAGTTTCGCCAAATGCTTCGACTGCTTCGGTTCATCATCAGGGTGAAGCAAGGCAGAAAAGAACATGCGGTTCGGCTCGGTGTATTCATCGGACATGTAGCCTAAGACTTCTTGCATGTTGCGGTTGGAATAAATGTTGAGCCCTGCGTCGAAATCATAGATATAGACAATGCTTGGAACAGCCTCGACAATTTTCTCATTGAAGCGTTGAACGTCACGGAGTTTGGCTTCAACGGCTTTTCGACTGCTAATGTCGTTGAGTGTGTGATGGCTAATCAAATCGCCCTCGTTGCCCAGAATAGCCGTTGAGTTCAACAGTCCATAGAAGATTTCTCCATTTTTTTTGATAAGTTCGCACTCGACATTTTTGAGTGCGCCTTCGTTGTGGAACTTTTGAAGGGCTTCTGAATAAGCCAAACGACTTTCAGGCGAGAGCAAATCAACAAACCGTTTCTTGCCGAGCAATTCTTCTGGCTCATAGCCCAGCCAGCGTAGCGCAGTGTCGTTAATGCGTGTAAAGTAGCCCTTAGAGTCGAGTGAGTAATAGCCACAAGGCGCATTATGGTAGAGGTCTAAAAGTTCCGATTCTAACCGACGCTTTTCAGTCATGTCTTCAAGAATGCCATAAATCTTTACCAAGGCTTCGTTGCGGATCACGGAGATGAGCAGTCCTTCGGCTAAGAGGCGCTTGCCAGTTTTGCTGACGAAGACGGTTTCAACTTTTGAAAGCATTGCACCGCTACAGGCAGAGTCAAGAAGCATCTGAAAGTGGGTGCGGTAGTCTTCAGCTATCACCTTGATGATAGGCATTGAGAGCAGTTCAGAGCTTGTGTATTCAAGTGCCGCACATAGCGCAGGACTGACCAAGGACAGTGTTTTGTTCGAATCCAGTTGAAAAATCAATTCCTTAGAGAATTCAAAGTAAATCTTGAAATCTTCTTCAAGGTCGGCATGGCGTTCTTGATGTGAGAGACTACTGGTTTCGAAAGGTTGAAGTTGCTGTTGAAAGATGTTCCAGCGGCGAAAAAGAAGCACGACAAGAAGCAAAAACACCATAACCGCAGACAAGGCAAGACCAATTTGCCACATGTGAAGCGATGCATGTTGCATATGAACGGCAGGTTCAATCTCAACGAGCAAGGTATTGAGGGCATGAGAGAAGTCGTGGTGATAGTCGCCAATTGCCCAAGCCAGATTGGAAATCGCAGAGGCAGAGAACAAATCTCGGGTTTCCCAAGCAAGAACCAAGCGAGGCTTGTAGGCGCGCCAGAGAGAATCAATCTTGGCAAGCACAAAGCGTGACCCCACCGAGCCGAGCGGCGCAAGCGCAATCGAGCGAGAGTCAATAGTGTTCACAATGCTGCCTGCTTTGAGCGCATGAATGATGTCGTCCTCGTCGTGTAAAGCACGCGGAAGCCGAACCAACTCCGACGCCAACCTTTGCCGTTCTGCATCATAAATCACTTTCGGAATCTGTTGTGAGATAAGCCGTAAGCGCTCTACAGGCAGGCACTCATGTTGTCGGTGGACTTGCTCCCAACCTGCGTAGAAATGAAGCGCAATCAGACCTGCCATCAGCAATATGAACAACCCCGCTAAAATTAATCCCTCGCGAGAAAGAATATGACCGCATAGAGAACCCATGCCCGTCTCCTATACGCTTATGGTTGGTGTGCCTTTTTGGGATAAAGTTTATTCAAGCAATCAGGACAAATTCCATGCGTAAAGTTCATGTGCAAATGCTCTTGAAAATAGGCTTCAATCTGATGCCAATTGCCCTTTTCATCTTTAATTTTTTTACACGATGAGCAAATGGGCACTAATTTAAAGAGCAGTTGGACATTCCCGATAGTAGCCTGCAAGTTGTCAATGAGTTTGAGTTTTTCAGCAATGAGTTTTTCCCTTGCTCGGCGTGCTTCATGAAGTTCAATTGCCTGCCGAAGCGTAACGCCAAGCAATTTCAAGTAGCCTTGTTTGTCATCTTTGACGATGTAATCCACAGCACCCAGCTTCATGGCTTGGACGGCGATTTCTTCACAGCCATGCCCCGTTAGAATCACAACAGGCGGTGCATCATCGAACTGTTTGAGCGAAATTAAAAACTCGAGCCCATTCAGCGACGGCATCTGGTAGTCTGTCAAAACAACGTCGTAGTGCGTTGTGCTGCAGTATGCAAGTCCTTCTTCGGCAGATGAAGCAACCGTAACTTTGAAGTTATCTTTCGCCAAGACTTGGCTGCAGAGAATCAACTGCGTTGGCTCATCGTCAATACACAGAACTTTTGGTGCGTAGTTCATCGGGCAAAAGTTTAGAGTTTAGATTTAGAGTTTAGATGTCCGAAATAACGCATTTTTCGCTTCGACGTGCAGTCTTCAAGCGCAAAGCCTGTGACGACGATTACGAAATGTGATGATGCTGATGCAACGACTCGAAACCAAGCAGGTCGGGATTACCTTTGGTATGCCCTTTTCGGGAAGGGAAGGCTGAAGAGTATGAAGGTATTACTTAACGAAAAGCATTTTTTTCGTTTCTACTTGGCTTCCAACTTGCAAGCGATAAAAGTAAGCCCCTGACGCAAGCGAGAACCGTGCGGCATTCAGCGTGTAGGCGTGTGTGCCTGCACTTTTGCGCTCATTCACGAGCGTTGCGACTTTTCGCCCTAACGCATCAAAGAGTTCTAACCGAACAACATTAGCACTCGGAAGCGTGTAGCGAATGGTTGTAGTTGGATTAAACGGATTCGGATAATTTTGCTCTAACTCAAAAGAAGCAGGTTTGGACGCAACGGGCATGGGTGCAGAGACTTGCCCAATCGGACGAAGTTTGCGTTCATAGACGCCGTTGCCAAATGTGGCGGCACGCATTGTGCGGTTCGGCTTTGAAAATTGCAAATCCAAAATCATCGCGGGCGGCATACCGCTATCCCAAAGTTCCCACGCGCCGCCGTTCAGACTGCGATAGACGCCTAAATCCGTGCCGATATACACATCATCGGGAAAATCGCCATCGAGCGCAACACATTGGACGGGAATATCAGGCAAGTTATTGGAAATATCTATCCAAGTTGCGCCCGCATTAGTGGTTTTATAGATGTGCGGATTACCGTAGCCGGAATAAGTGAGATAGGCGATTTTGCTATCACGCGGGTCGACATACAGGTCGGTCGGGTAGCGGTCGGGCATGCCGCTTTGCGTGCGATTGACCCAAGTTGCGCCGCCGTTGGAAGAAAAGAAAACTTGACACAGTCCGTTTGAAGTGGTTGCCGTTGAAGTGCCAGTGGCGACATAGAGCGTATCGGGATTCGTCCAAGAAACCGCCATTGCAGAAATGCGATTGCCGTTGAGCGGCGTGTTGTTATTAGTGGCAAACCAGTTATCGCCGCCGTTGGTGGTCTTGAACACTTTGGTTGCGCCTGCATAAAGAACATTTGGATTAGAAGGCGAGATAATAAAAGGCGCGATGAAATTGGCAACGCTTGACCCCGTTTCAAGTCCATTCGTCACATTTTGCCAAGTCTGTCCGCCGTTGGTGGTGCGATTGATGTCGAGATACACGTATTCCTCGTAAGCGATTTGATTGTTTTGCGAATTGATAGCGCACCAGCCGCCATCGCCGCCGTAGACTTTGTTCCACGCAAGCGTGCCTTCGTATTTCAGCGTGCCGTTATCTTGCAAGCCTGCGTAGGCAAGGTTAGAATCGGAAAGGGAAGTCGCAAAGCCGTTGTAGATTTGGGTGGTTTGGTAGCCGCCGTTTCGACCTCTGAAAGTTTCGCCGCCGTCGGTGGTTTCAAAGATGCCGCCGTCCGTTGCCAAAAACATTCGATTCGGGTTAAAGGGATGAAAGGCAATCGCGTGATGATCGGCATGCACATATGTGGGCGAGCCTTCGTCGCCGCCAGGCGGAATGACACCTTGAAAGTAAGCATACCACTCCGACTTGCGCGTAAGGTTCGTGCCGCCATCAGTAGATTTGTAAAAATCCAAACCACCTACGAACACGATGTTCGGGTTTTCGGGGTGAACGGCGATGGTGTTGTTATACCACGATTGCGAAGAGGCATATTGCGTTGCGGATTGAAGCGTCCAAGTGTTGCCGCCGTCAGTGGTGCGATAAACGCCGTGAACGCCGCGTGTTTGTGCATTGCCCACGCCCGCATAAACGACTTCCGTGTAGCCACCCGAAGCACTCGGCGCGGCATAGAGCGTGAGTGAGGTTCTACCGAAATTGGTGGTAGGTAATCCGCCTGAAAGTTGTGTCCAACTTGCGCCCGCGTTAGTGGTTTTGTAGAGACCGGGATTCGGTGCAGTGTTGAGTTGTCCGCACGAAGCATAAAGCACGCTCGTATCAATCGGATTGATGACAATGTCCATTGCCGCGGGCACCGTGAGCGAAAGCGACCAAGTTGCGCCGCCATCAAGGCTTTTGTAGACCCCGTCGCTTGTAGCGGCGTAAAGCGTTTGTGTGTTGAGCGGATTGATAACGATTTTTTGAATGGCTTTGTATTCGTGCAGTTGCCAGTTTAAGCCGGTTTGTGCCCAAGTGGTGCCGCCGTCGGTCGTTTTCAAGATGCCGATGCCGTAAGTGGCGCGTGCCCCAGGCGTGCCAACCATGCCCGGTTGGTTATATCGGCGAAATTCCCCAGTGCCGATATACATCACATCAGGATTCGAGGGGTCAATTGCAATCGCGCAAACGGAAACCGTCGGGAAGCCGGTTTCAACATATTGCCAAGCGGTTGCGCCTGCGCCGGCGGTTGTGGTTTTCCACAAGCCGCCGGAAGCCGCGCCAATCCACATCGTATCGGGGTGAAACGGGTGAATGGCAATCGCGCGGGTGCGTCCGCCGACATTCTTCGGTCCTAAACTTTGCCAAACAGTGCTATCTATCGTGCGCAACGCAACGAGTTCGCTCTTGCTGTATTGGTAGGCTTGTTCAAATTTCTTGTAGTCGATGAGGTCGTTGGGATAGGCTCTTTGACCATACCACCACTCAAACGCCATGTCAGCAAAACCTTCTTCGAGTTCAGATGTTTCGCGTGCTTCGCGCTCAATGCGTTCCGCGTAACTTTCAGAAAGCGAAGGTGATGAAAAAGAAGTTGTGTAAATCCAAACAAGAAGGCTGACAAAAAGAACAATCAGCGAGAGTAAAAAAACTTTTTTCATAGCGAAATTCAGTGATACTGTTCAAAGTTAAACGAATGTAAGATGTTGAAAGCGCAAAATGAAACGGCAATTCAAGAAGCCATCGATACCGTAGCATTAGCCAAGAGCATTTGCCAAAAAGAGCCGGCGCGGGCAAACGCACTCATTGAGCAAGTCTGTTCGCAATTCCCATCACTGCCGATTGAAACAAAAGCCGAAGCCTTGTTTGCAAAAGGTGTCGCCGATTATGCTCTGAGCAAATGGAAATCATCAGAAGAAGCACTCACAGAAGCCAAACGGCTCTACGAGCAAATCGGACAGCGCGACATGGTGGCGAAATTGTTGAATACATTAGCCGTTCTGTATATGGTGCAAGGCAACTATGCCAAAGTCATAGAGTATTTTCAGCAAAGTTTAGCCATCTGGGTTGAGACAAACAACATGGAAGGGATTGCCGTCGTCAGCAACAATTTAGGCAATGTGTTTTATTGCTTGGCTGATTACGCGCAAGCGTTGGAGCATTATCATAAAGCGTTTAAGATTCGCGAGTCAATCGGTAAGCATATCGAAAACAGAAACACGCTAAACAATCTTGGCGTGGTTTATATGGCAATGCGCGATTATGAAAACGCCGTGAAAATGTTTGAAAAATGCTTGAAATTGAAAAGCGTATCCGAAGATTTGGAAAACGAGTCAATGGCGATGCTGAATTTGGCGGAAGCATTAAGAAATTTGGGTAAGATGAAAGAATCGGAGACCGCTTTTGAAAGGGCGCGTTTGCTTTACGAAAGGCTTGGGCAAAAAGTCGGCTTGGCGCGTGCGCTTCGCGGGCAAGGGTTGATTTTAGAAATGCAAAATCGCCTTTACGAAGCAATCATGCTGTTCCAACAAAGTTTGGAAACCTTTGAGCAAACCGAAGCAAAACGCGAAATCGCATTGACCTGTTTCACATTAGGCAAATCCTACTCAAAACTCTAACAAGAAAACTCAAATGCAATCTCCCCAAGAACTCCGTCAATGGATTGATGAGGCAAAGTTGTATTGTGACCAAGAGCCGAAAAAAGCCCTTCAACTTTTAGAGCGTCTCAAACACCATTCTCTCAACACGCTCGAACAAGCCGACGCGCTCTATGCCGAAGGTGTCGCCACTTACCGCTTGAACGAGTTTCAAAAATCCGAACAACTTTTACTTCAAGCCAAGCGGCTCTACGAAGAAGCAGGCAACCGTGAAGGCATTGCCTTTGCGCTCAACTCAATCGGGAATGTGTGCCTTGCAGTGGGACGCTATGCCGAAGCCTCCGACCTCTTTCACCAAAGCCTCGCCTATTGGAAAGAAACAAACAACCTTTCCATGACGGCAACCTTGATGAGCAATCTCGGCAATCTCTGCTACAACCTTTCCGATTATCCGCAAGCGTTGGCATATCATCAAGAAGCGTTGAGAATACGCGAGAAGTTGGGTGAAACACGAAAAGTAGCCGTGTCGCTCAACAATCTTGGCGTGGTGTATGCCGACTTGGCGGAGTATGAATTAGCAAAGGAATCGTTTGGCAACTGTTTGAAACTGAAAGAAACCTTCGCAAGTCCTTCGTCTATCGCCAATACTTGCATCAATTTGGCAAATGCGTTGAGAAATTTGGGGGAGCGAGATGAAGCCAAGCGCGTCTATGAATTGGCAAAGTTGCGTTATGAAGCCGATGAGAACGAAGCAGGAAAGGGTGTTGCGCTTCACGGTTTGGGTAAGGTGTATGGCGAAGAAAATCGCTTGGTGGAAGCAAAGGCGTGTTTGAGCGAAGCCATCACAATTTTTGAGAGACTCGGAATGAAGCGCGAATTGATGCTCGCGCTATTGGTAATGGGAAGCATTATCTCAAAACTTGAACAAGTCGACTAACTCACACTTCGGCAGGGCGTTACACTTCGGCTCTGCCTTCAAGGGCGCGTGTGAGCGTGGCTTCGTCGGTGTATTCCAATTCGCTCCCAATCGGAATGCCGCGTGCAATGCGGGTAACTTTCAACCCAAGCGGTTTTAAGAGTTTGGTCAGATACAAAACCGTTGTTTCACCTTCAACGGTCGGATTGAGCGCGAGAATAATCTCTCTAATTTGCTGTCCCTTTTCCGTTGAAAGCCGCGCAAGGAGTTCCTTGATTTTGAGGTCATCAGGACCGATGCCGTCGAGCGGCGAAATCACGCCATGCAAGACATGATACAGCCCGCTGTATTGATTGGTCTTTTCAAAAGCGATAACATCACTTGGCGATTCAACCACGCACACAATCGATCGGTTGCGCTTTGGGCTGGTGCAAATGATGCACGGATTAGCAGTGTTATCGGTCATATTTTGGCACTCGACGCAATAGACCACTTTCTCTTTGGCATCAAGCAAGGCTTTGGCGAAGCGTTCTACATCTTCCGCCTTTTCGCGAAGAATGTGTAGTGCAAGGCGTTGTGCAGTCTTCTTCCCAATCCCGGGCAACTTGGCAAATTCCTCAATAAGAACTTCAATAGCTTGTGATGTGTAGCGCATGGTTGAGTGAAAACTTAAAGCGCAAAAATAGGCAGACCCCGAGCAATGCAACAATCTCGCAAGCAAGACGATTTGTATGTTCGCACCCCAAATCCTTGATTCGTTCTAAAAAAGTAGAAAAACTGCTTTGTAAATCAATTCGTTCGTTGTATTATTGTCAAAGTTTTCGTATAAGATGCTCGGGTATTAAGAGCGGTGATTTGAAAAGAGAACATTTCAAGAGAACATTTAAAATGGGCCAGCAAATTACAATTTGCCGACAAAAAGATGAGCAGTATGTCAGTGCTGTGATAGTGTTGTTCCACCTTTGTAGTGTGTCACATGAGCGCAATGCACCGATACACTTCTCATCGTCGGTAAGTTAGTCTCATAGTTTTCAGTAACGCAGTCTAAGGCTGCAAGAAGGTAGTATGAGAAGAATGATGCAGAACACTGCGTTGATTCAAAATGAAGTTCTGGAGGTAGTTAGAAGCTACTTCCTCTTGACGAAACCGACGATTATGTTGTTAGTAGTGCTATCGGGTGCGGTTGCACTTTTTATGGAAGGTTCTTTGCTTTCCAGCCCAGTCAAATGTTGTGCGATTCTTCTGGCTGTATATCTCACAGGCGGTTGTGCCAATGCTCTCAATCAATTCTTTGAGCGCGAGATTGATGCAAAGATGGCACGCACGCAAAGGCGCCGCCCACTTCCACAAGGCAAAATTCAACCTGCGAATGCGCTCATCTTCACGATTGTCATTGGTGTTCTTGGCATCTTGATTTTCGGCTTGATGTTCAATTGGCTGAGTGCGGCAATTGCGCTGGGTACGATTTTCTTCTACGGATTTTTTTACACGCTTTGGCTGAAACCGAACACGCCGCAGAACATCGTCATTGGGGGTGCGGCTGGAGCCATGGCGCCGGTTGGCGTATGGGCAGGCATTACCGGCGAGATTGCGCTCGAGCCTGTTCTCGTGTTTCTGATTGTCTTTCTTTGGACGCCTCCCCACTTCTGGGCACTGGCACTCTACTGCAAAGAAGATTATATCAAAGCCGAACTACCCATGATGCCTGTCGTCAAAGGCGAAAAAGAAACACTCAAACGAATGATGACCTACACGGTGCTCACGGTCTTGGTTAGCCTTTGGCTGGCAGTCGTTCACGGCGGTTGGGTTTATGGCTGTGTTTCAGTGTTGCTGGGTGCAACTTTCATCAAGAGAAACTGGGAAACGATGCACAGCTATTCGGAGCAAGCTGCAAAGCGGCTCTTTCTCTTCTCAATCATCTATCTCTTCGGCTTGTTTGCAGCCTTGATTTTAGATAGGATTGTTCAACTAATTCTTGAAACTCTTTAACCAACGATAACTCACACAGAAGTTGTATGGCACAGATATTTCCAAAGTGGGCAAATGAAATTCCGAAGTTCGTAATTGCAGGCGTGCTCACGACTGCAGTGGCCGTGACGTTCGGATTCTGGTATTTCGGTTCGCCGAAATACTTGGAAGTTGGCTATCGTCCGAAACAGCCCGTCCCGTATAGTCATAAGTTGCATGCAGGTGATTTGGGTATGGATTGTCGATATTGCCATATTGGTGTTGAAAAGTCAGCGCATGCCAGTCTGCCAGCCACCTCGACCTGCATGAACTGCCACACGCAAGTGGCGGCAAAGAGCGAAAAACTCTTGCCAGTGCGCGAAAGCTACGCCACAAACAAGCCGATTCAGTGGGTGAAGGTTCACAAAGTGCCCGATTTTGCCTACTTCAATCACAGCACGCATGTGAATGCAGGCGTCGGATGCAAAAGCTGTCATGGCAACGTGGCGCAGATGGACGAGCGCGGCGTCATGCAAGTTGAGCCACTCTCTATGGGTTGGTGCTTAGATTGCCATCGCAATCCTGAACCGCACCTGCGACCGAAGAGCGAAATCACAAATATGGACTGGGTAATGCCGGCTAATCAAAAAGAATTTGCGGCCAAACTCATTGCTGAAAAGAAAATCAATCCGCCTGTCGATTGTGGTGCATGCCACCGATAAACCATCAGTAACCAATTTGTAGTAACTCCTATGAAGCGTATACCGAAAGCCGTCTCCGCAGAAGACACTTCAACTGCAAAGAAGTATTGGCGCAGTGCTGAAGAACTGGCAGACTCGCCTGAATTTCGCCGCTGGGTTGAGAGCGAATATCCCGAAGGTGCAGCAGAACTGGAATTGATGAAAGATAGCCTTTCTCGCCGAAAGTTCTTAGCAATTATGGGGGCATCGTTTGCACTGGCAGGACTTGCGGCATGCCGTCGCCCTGTCGAGAAAATCGTGCCATATGTCAAACAGCCCGAAGAAGTTATACCCGGTATTGCAAATTATTATGCTACGACCATGCCGCTTGGGTTATCGGCCTACGGTGTGCTTGTCAGAAGCAATGAAGGCCGCCCGACAAAAGTTGAAGGCAATGAACGGCATCCCTCGTCAGCTGGCGGCACGAACACATTCGTGCAAGCCTCCATTCTGGGGCTCTATGACCCTGACCGTTCGAAGAGCGTGCGCAAAAATGGCAGCGAGGTGCAATTTTCAGACTTTGTGGCTTTCTGGCGCGAGCAACACTTATCGCTCAAAGCCAACGGCGGTGAAGGACTGGCTATTCTCACTGAATCTTTTGCCTCACCCACGCTAGCCCGCATGCTCGGCGAGTTTGTGGCGACATATCCCAAAGCCAAAGTGGCAGTCTATGAAGCCGTCAGCGACGAAAACATCCTGAAAGGCGTTCAACTAGCCACGGGCGAATCGCTTCAGCCAATTTATGATTTCAGCAAAGCCAAAATCATTCTGGCGCTGGATGCCGATTGCTTCTTGCGCGAGTCTGAAAACATAATGAACGCACGCGGCTTTGCGGACGGTCGGCGCATAGAGTCAGAAAAAGACCAAATGAACCGCCTCTATGTCGTGGAAAGCACATTCAGCATAACGGGGGGCATGGCAGACCATCGTTTGAAATTGCCTTCGTGCTTAATTGGCGCATTTACCGCTGCGCTGACGCTGGAACTCAACGCCCAAGGCGTAGATGTGCCGATTGCCCATGCCCTGAGCCACTATGCGTCAAACAATTTTGATAAGAAGTGGCTCTCGGCGGTGGCAAAAGATTTAATTCGGCATCGCGGGGCGTCGTTGGTGGTCGCCGGTCGGCATCAATCGCCCGAAGTGCACGCATTGGTCGTGGCTATCAATCTTGCACTACAAAATGTGGGCAACACAGTCTCGTATCGCCCAATTAAGGATGCGGCTATCCCAGACCGCGACAGCCTAAGCGCACTTGTAGCCGAGATGAACGCCGGTAACATCTCAACGCTACTGCTGATGGGTGGCAATCCTGTCTATGATGCCCCTGCCGACTTGAACTTTGAAAGCGCCCTCAAAAAGGTTAAGACAACAATCCACTGGGGGTTATATGTCGATGAAACGGCGCAACTGGCCACTTGGCACATTCCGGCAACGCATTATCTCGAGCAATGGGGCGATGCTATAGCCGCCAATGGCACCATCAGCCCGATTCAACCGCTCATTGCGCCACTCTACGATGGAAAGAGCAACATTGAGATGCTGGCGCTCATCAACACAGGCGTTGAACAACTGGGTTACAACCTCGTGCGCGACACATGGAAACAACGCATCGGCGAACTAAACTTTGAAGAAAATTGGAAAAGAGCCTTACACGAAGGCCTACTCGAACTGCCCACAGAGACAAAATCCATCACGCTCAATGCGGCGGCCATTGCGCAAGCGCTGGCGAAAAATCCATTCCCAACCAAGGCCCCAGACCTCAACTCGCTGGAAATTGTCTTCTTGCCGTCGGAGGCAACCTTCGACGGACGCTTTGCCAACAATGCTTGGCTTCAAGAACTGCCTGGCGCAGTAACGAAACTGGCTTGGGATAATGCTGCGCTCATAAGCCTTAAAACCGCCAAAGAACTCGGCTTGAAAAGCGAAAGTGCATATGCGCCAGAACGCGACCGCACGCACCTCAACGATATGGAGCGAGAAGTGGTCAAACTCACCGTGCAAGGCAGAGAACTCGAAATTCCTGTCTGGATTATGCCTGGTCAAGCCGATTACAGCATCACGCTCTTTCTCGGCTACGGTCGCAGAGCGGCAGGCAATGTCGGAAACCATGTTGGATTTAATTGCTACACGCTCCGCACCTCAAAGGCAATGGACATCAGCACAGGAACATTAACACGCACAGGAAAAGAATACGTGCTGGCCACAACGCAAAATCAAGGGGCGCTGGATGGACGAGAAGCCATCGTCATTGAAGGCACCTTAGATCAATACCTCAAACAGCCTGACTTTGTCAAAGAAAAACTCATCAAGTATGAAGAGGTCAATCTCTTCGAGCGTCCCTACAAGCACAACGAAGGGCATCAATGGGGCATGACGATTGACCTGAACGCGTGCATTGGTTGTAATGCGTGTGCGATTGCATGCCAGTCAGAAAATAACATTCCCGTTGTTGGTAAAGAGCAAACGCGCAAAGGTCGGCAGATGCACTGGATTCGCATCGATCGGTATTTTGCAGGCGATTTTGAGACCCCCGAAATGGTCTATCAGCCGGTTGCTTGCCAGCAGTGTGAAAATGCGCCCTGCGAGCAAGTCTGTCCCGTTGCCGCCACGGCACATACAGAAGATGGCATCAATGCCATGGTCTATAACCGTTGCGTAGGCACGCGCTATTGCGCCAATAACTGTCCATACAAGGTGCGCCGATTCAATTACTTTAACTATGTAACCGATAACCCCGTCTGGAACGGGAGCGTGCCAGAGACCGTGAAAATGGCGATGAACCCCGATGTAACCGTGCGCTTCCGAGGCGTCATGGAAAAGTGCAACTATTGCTACCAACGCATTGCCGGCGCAAGAATCAACGCAAAAAATCAAGGCAGAGAAATTGCCGACGGCGAAATCAAAACCGCCTGTCAGCAAGCCTGCCCAACCCAAGCGATTGTCTTCGGCGACATCAACGACCCGAACAGCAAAGTTTCGCACATGAAACGCCAAAAGCGCAACTATGACCTCTTGGCAGAACTGAATGTCAGACCGCGCACATCGTATTTGGCAAAATTGCGCAACCCAAATCCAGAATTGGAAGCCATCGGCTAAACTAAACTTTAAAGCGTTGTCAAGTATGTTCAAGAAATATGATTGGCTTTTTTTCGCAGCAACCTTGATTTCGTTCCTGTTGGCAAATTATCTCTTGATTGCATCAATAGGCGCAACAAGCGAAGAAGAAAAAAAGCTCTTGCTCAATAGTGCGTTCTTCGTCAGCCTCTGGGTACCGACGAACTTGATACTGGGAATCTATTTCCGAAACATTGCGACGACATCGCCAATTCAAACAAAACCATAAGATGACGGTGGAATCTGTCATACTGGGCATCGGCAGTTTTGTCTTTCTTTTGATTTTAGCAGGTGCATTTCTGGCAATTCAAGAAGCCAAACCAAACAGCCTGCACAAATTTGACTACTTCTTCTTAGCTGGCATTGCGATTGCCTTTAGCGTGGCGAATTACCTGTGGTTCTTTGAAAATGAACAAGAGGCCGGTGCACTGGTGGCAATTTGGGTGGCGGGTGGGGTTGCACTTGCGCTCTATTTCCGTAGCGCCTTTACACGAACCTTGCAACAGACGCGAAAACGAGAAGGAGATTACTAATGAGCGATACGATGATTGTAATAATCGGTGTCTTTGTAACGCTATTGCTCTTGAGCGGCGTAAGCTTCACCGTGGCAGAATTCCGAAAAATGTATGACCCGAAAGCAAGCCAACCCAAAGCCAAGCCGCCAAAGCCAGAAAAGCGAGATTTAGAAAATTATTAGGGATGCGTTGGGACAACCCGACAAAAAGTTCAACATCAAACCCGATTGTAAGTATGGAAACAGTAACACTGAAACAGGAAACGCACAACAGACATCATCATGTCTATGTGCCAGAACCCGAGCTCATTGACGGCAAGCCAACCTTCAACACGATTACAGAAATCATTTGTGGCGTTCCCGAAGGCAAGATGCCGCGCTTATGGTGGATTCTCTTCGGTATCTCTTTTGCGCTGATGGTGATGTATTTGAGCGTGATTGCTTATCTGATTTGGAAAGGGATTGGAATTTGGGGGAACAACAACACGGTTGGCTGGGCGTGGGATATTACAAACTTCGTCTGGTGGATTGGTATCGGGCACGCAGGGACGCTAATTTCTGCCGTGCTGTTTCTTTTCCGCCAAAAGTGGCGCACCTCGATTAACCGCTTTTCCGAAGCGATGACGATTTTTGCCGTTATCTGCGCAGGAATGTTCCCGCTCATTCACATGGGGCGAATTTGGCACGCCTACTGGTTCTTACCGCTTCCGAACTCTATGCAAATGTGGGTGAACTTCCGCTCACCATTGATGTGGGACGTCTTCGCCATTTCAACCTACCTCTCGGTCTCAATTATGTTCTGGTATGTCGGATTGATTCCCGACTTGGCGACGATGCGCGACCGCGCGAAACCGGGCATCAGAAAAACCTTGCTTGGACTGTTTTCGCTTGGCTGGCGCGGCGGCAATCGCCAATGGCGACACTATGAAAGAGCCTACACAATTCTGGCTGGACTTTCAACGCCGCTTGTGCTTTCCGTGCATACCATCGTCTCGTTTGACTTTGCAACCTCCATCATTCCTGGCTGGCATACGACCATCTTCCCGCCTTACTTCGTTGCCGGCGCAATTTTCTCTGGCTTTGCCATGGTCATGACGCTTGTGGTGATTGCCTACTGGATATTCCCGCAAATCAAACAAATCATCAATGAGCGGCATATCGACAACATGAACAAAATCATCATGGTCACAGGCATGATGGTCGGCTATGCCTATGGCTGTGAGTTCTTTATCGCATGGTATAGTGGTAACCCGTATGAAACCTCGATTTTCATCAAACGCGCCACAGGTCCCTATTGGTGGGCATATTGGTCAATGATTACATGCAATGTGATTGTGCCACAAATTTTCTGGATTAAATCCATGCGTACCAATCTGACCGTGAGTTTTATTGTCTCCATTCTTGTCAATATAGGCATGTGGTTTGAGCGGTTTGTGATTACCGTAACGTCGCTCTCGCAAGATTTTCTGCCGTCGAGTTGGAAATACTTTAACCCGACAATTTACGATGTGGCATGCTTTGTTGGCTCAATTGGGCTGTTTATGACGCTCTTCTTGCTCTTTTTAAGATACATGCCAATGGTCGCAATGTCGGAAGTGAAAGGTGTGTTGCCACACGCCAATCCGCACCACCCCGACTATATACATCGCGGTCAGCATTCGCATCCAGTTCAAGAGCAAGAAAAAGTGGCTGAACTTGTAACGAAAAACGGAGGACACTAACCATGGACGAAATCAAGTCGCAATCTGCCGAAGAGTTAAAGAGACAAGCAGAAGCAACCAGTGCAAAAGCCTTAGAGATTTTAATTGAAGAAGAAGCTGAAGGTGTGGTTGCCGAATTTGATAACCCTCATGCGCTCTTGGAAGCCGCTGCGAAAATTCATGAGGCTGGCTACAAACGCTTCGAAGTCTATTCACCTTTCCCAATTCATGGCATGGATGATGCGATGGGCTTGAAACAATCGCCGCTTGGCTTTATTGTCTTTGCCGCAGGGTCAATCGGCTGTCTTGGAGCGCTCTTGTTACAATGGTGGACTAGCGCAGTGGATTATCCGATTGTCTATTCAGGCAAGCCCTATTTCGCCTTGCCTGCCTTTATCCCTATTACCTTTGAATTGACGGTCATTCTATCTGGATTTACCGCTATGGTTGGCATGTTTGCGCTCAACCGTATGCCGAGGTTCTTTCATCCGATGTTCTATTCTGAAAACTTCTGCAAGAAAGCAAGCAACGATGGATTTTTCGCCGCAATTTTCGTGTGGGACGAAAAGTTCAACGTGCGTGAGGTTAAAGAGTTTTTCAAAAACATTGGCGGGAAGAATATCGAAGTCATTCACCGCCCATTAGAAACGAACTAACAAAACACATCAAGGAGCTCTCCATGAAAAAGAGATGGGTTATTGTATTGAGCCTTGGCGCCATGCTTTTAGGGTGCGCACGAGGGTTACCGAAAGAAGACCCGCCGATTCGACTGCTGCAGAACATGTATAGCCAAGAAAAATACAAGGCACAAGCGCAAAACAACTTCTTTGAAGACGGAGCGGCAATGCGCATGCCCGTAGCTGGAACAGTGGCACGTGGCTACTTACGCGATGATGTGGCTTTTTATGAAGGCAAAACCAAAAACGGTGATACACTGGCCTTTGCCCCCGTGCCCTACACGATGGAAACCATGCTGCGTGGACAAGAACGCTACAACATCTATTGTGCCCCGTGCCACAGCCGGGTCGGCGACGGCAAAGGTATCGTGGTCGAGCGTGGCTACACGCCCGCACCAACCTATCACGATAATCGCTTGCGAAACGTGCCCGATGGGCATCTCTATCTCGTCATTACTAATGGAATTCGCAACATGCCATCGTATCGCAGTCAAATTTCAGTCGAAGATCGCTGGGCAATTGTGGCTTACATTCGTGCGCTTCAACGAAGCCAACACGCAACAGTTGCCGATGTGCCTGAAAGCATGCGCCGAGAACTGCAAGTAAAGCAGTAAGGCGGAAAACTCGAGAAACCCAACTAAACTGAATGACAACAATGAGTGCAGAAAATTTCAAACTAACCAGCGAAAGCAAGTTCGGAACGCTTGCGCTCGGCATAGGCGCCGCAGGCCTCTTGGCCAGCATCGCGGGGCTGTTGATGGACCACAAGACATTCTTCTTCGCCTATCTTGTCGCCTTTATGTTCTGGATGGCAATTGCCTTAGGGGGATTGTTCTTCACCATGGTGCATCATCTGACAGGTGCAGAGTGGAGCATTGTCATACGGCGTATTCCTGAAACGCTGGCATCCGCAATTCCCATGATGGCAATGCTCTTCATTCCAATCGTATTAGGCATGCATGACCTTTACGAATGGTCTCATGCTGAAGTCGTTGCAAACGACCCGATTTTGCAACATAAATCGGCTTGGCTCAATCCCACATCTTTTACGATTCGTGCCTATATCTACTTTGGCCTGTGGACGCTGATAGCATGGTTACTCTACAAAGCCTCGCTGGAACAAGACCGCGGGAAAAATGTTACCGAAAAAATGCGTGCGATTAGTGCGCCAAGCATGATTGTCTTTGCGCTCTCCATCACTGTAGCCGCATTTGATTGGCTGATGTCACTTGACCCACATTGGTTCTCAACCATTTTCGGCGTCTATTTCTTCGCAGGCAGTTGGTGGGCAACGCTCGCCTTCGTGGTACTGTTCTCAATGTATCTGCGTCGCCAAAGCAAACTGGGCGAAGTGATGACAATCGAACACTACCATGACTTGGGCAAGTTGATGTTTGGTTTCACCGTCTTCTGGGCATATATCGGTTTCTCGCAATTTATGTTGATATGGTATGGCAACATTCCTGAAGAAACAATATGGTACAAACATCGATGGGAACATGGCTGGCAATATGTGAGCATGCTGTTGGTGATTGGGCATTTCATCCTGCCCTTCTTGGTCTTGATTTTCCGAGCATCCAAACGAAACCTGACGGTAATGAAACTGATGGCCAGTTGGTTTTTGCTCATGGAGTTTGTTGACCTCTATTGGCTGATTATGCCATCGTTCAACATTGTCCATGCGGATGCCCACCATGGCTTACATTTTTCGTGGCAACATATGGCGACCTTTTTAGGGATTGGCGGCGTGTTCTTGTGGTTTGTCTGGAATCGCTTAATGTCGTCTGCCATTGTGCCCGTTGGCGACCCAAGAATTGAAGCCTCTATTCACCTCAAAAACGCTTAAAATTAGGAGCAACTATGACCGAAGCAACCGAAACTGTAAAGTCGCCCATGCAAAACTTGCCCGAGCAACCGCAACTCTTCATGGCAGAAAGCGACTATGAAAAAGAAGATGTCAATGCGCGCGTGATTATCCTCATGTTCATCATTGGCACGATTGCGATTGGCACAATCATGTTTCTGCTCTCGGAATACTTCACGGCACGAAAAGAAGCGCAAATTCAAGCCGTAAATGCCGTGGTCTCTTCAACTTATCGCGACGTGCGCGCCCGAGAAGAAGAACGCTTGAACTCCTATAAGTTGATTAACGAAAAGGAAGGGATTTATCAAATCCCCATCAGCGAAGCGATGAAACTACTGGTCACCGAAGACTACCAAAGACGGTTGAAGGCTGAACAATCGCCGCCAGCACCTGAAACAAAAGCAACCCAAAAGAGTAACAAATTCAAATAACCTTACCCAACACATTTCCAAGAACCTTATCCTGAAAGGAAGTTTGAAGTATGAACCGCACGAAACAAGAAGGCAAAGTGGAAGATAAAAAACAGATTTCGTCCGAAAAGCAATCTAACCATGAACATCTGCAAGCTTATACCCAACGCCTACTGCGCGAACAGCGCGACTTGGCACGCATCACCGCGCTCGACAAACACGATGAGTAAAATTGTCTTCCTGTGCATCCTATGGCTGGTAATCTCCACGGCATATGCACAAGTGGTGCTGAATAACCCTAAGCAACTTCAGGGCATTGATGTCGAGGAGCATCTGGGCGCATTGTTGCCCAAAGACCTTGAGTTTATTGATGAACATGGTCAGACGGTCAAACTGGGCGACTACTTTGATGGCAGAAGACCTGTATTGCTAACGCTTGCTTACTACCGATGTCCAATGCTCTGCGGCTTGATGCTGAACGGGGTTTGCAACAGCGCTAAAGCCCTCGACCTCGTGCCCGGAAAAGATTACCGAATTCTCACGGTCAGCATTGACCCACGCGAAACCGCTGAACTGGCGATGGCAAAGAAAACGCGCTATGTGGAACAGTTCGGAAAAGCAGGCATTGAAGAAGGCTGGTCGTTCCTTGTCGGCAGTAGCCAAAATTCCAAAGCGTTAGCCGACGCCTTAGGCTTCAAATACTTCTATGATGCCAAACGCGATGAATATGCACACCCAGCGGTCTCGTATCTGATTTCGCCTGAAGGAAAAATTGTGCGCTATCTTTACGGAATGGATTACAAACGCTTTGATTTGAAAATGGGCTTAATTGAAGCCTCACAGGGCAAAGTCGGAACAACGATTGATAGAATCATTCTCTCATGCTTTCACTACGACCCGAAGGAAGGGAGTTATGTACTCTTTGCACAAAACTTGATGCGCCTAGGGGGCTTTCTGATTGTCATAGTGCTAGCGTCAGTGATTTGGTGGCTCTTTGCACAAGAACGAAAAAGATATGTTCTAAAAGGAGAACCCAGTTCAGATATTAACCTAAATTGAAAAGGAGATAACCATGAACCCATTTTCAATGCCTGTTCAAGCATCCTCGCATGCAGGCGACATTGATACCCTCTTCTTCTTTATTACCGATGTTGCACTGGCGCTGTTTCTGCTGATTACCGTTGTCTCGCTTGCATTTTTATGGCTCTATCGGCGAAAAGGTAGGGCAACATTCACTTCGCCAATTTCACACAACAATCGGCTGGAAATCACTTGGACAATTATCCCAACGATTCTTGTCTTCGTGGTCTTTTTTTGGGGATTTCGCTCCTACCTTGACATGCAAGTGATTGAAACCGATGCGATGGAAATCAAAGTAACCGGAAAGAAATGGTTCTGGGCGTTTGATTACCCAAACGGAGTAAATAGCGTCAATGAACTCGTTGTGCCCGAAGGCAAGCCGCTCAAATTTTTAATTTCGTCGGAAGATGTCTTGCACAGTTTCTACATTCCCGCATTTCGCATGAAGATGGATGCGGTGCCGAATCGTTACACTGCTATCGGCACGCGCCCAACGAAGCAAGGCACATTTGACATTTTCTGTGCAGAATATTGTGGAAAGTCGCATTCGGAAATGATTGGTAAAGTGCGTGTGGTCTCTACAACCGAATACAACAAGTGGCTTGAAGAGTCGGAAAGCGGTGGCAATGTCTCGCCCGCAGAATTTGGCGCAAAGCTCTACATCTCCAAAGCTTGTGCTACATGCCACAGCGTCGATGGCAGTGCAAACACAGGACCGTCATGGAAGGGCATTTATGGCACAAAGCGTAAGTTAGCAGACGGAAAAGAAGTCTTGATCGATGAAAACTACCTGCGTGAATCCATGCTGGACCCGAATGCAAAAGTTGCCGCAGGCTACCAGCCCGTGATGCCTACCTACCAAGGCATTTTGAAAGATAAGCAAATCGATGCGCTTATCGCCTATATCAAATCGCTGAAGTAAAGAAAGGAAAGGAGGATAAAAATGACAACTACACAAGCACTCAGTCAAGCGATATCTGAACTAAAAGAAGAGCGCAACTATCTGAACTATCCGAAAGGAATCTGGTCGTGGCTCACGACGTTTGACCACAAGCGCATTGGGTTGATGTATTTATTTTCTGTCTTGCTGTTTTTCTTTGTGGGCGGTGTCTTTGCACTTCTGCTGCGCTTCGAACTCATTTCGCCAGGAAAGGATATTGTCGGTCCTGACACTTACAACCAGCTCTTCACCTTGCACGGCGCAATAATGGTGTTTCTTTTCATTATTCCGGGTATACCGGCCGCGCTGGGCAATTTTGTGTTGCCGATTATGCTTGGCGCAAAAGATGTAGCATTTCCTCGCCTGAACTTGCTCAGTTTTTATGTGTATATCTTTGGTGCATTGTTCTGCCTTTACTCACTCATTACAGGCGGCGTAGATACAGGCTGGACCTTCTACACGCCATACAGCGTTGAAACGAATACCAATGTGATTTCAATGACGCTTGGCGTTTTCATTCTTGGTTTTTCGTCCATTTTTACGGGATTGAATTTTATCGTTACGATTCATCGCCTTCGTGCGCCGGGCATGACGTGGTTTAATATGCCGCTCTTTCTATGGGGCATGTATGCAACCTCGCTCATTCAAGTTTTAGCAACGCCTGTGCTGGCCATTACGCTCGTCTTGCTCATTTTGGAACGCATATGGGGCATTGGAATCTTTGACCCTGCGATGGGCGGCGACCCTGTGCTGTATCAACACTTCTTCTGGTTCTATTCGCACCCCGCCGTTTATATCATGATTCTTCCTGGCATGGCGATTATCTCGGAACTGATTGCCACATTTTCGCACAAGAAGATTTTCGGTTACAGGCCAATTGCATTCTCATCAGTAGCAATTGCATTGGTGAGCTTTATTGTGTGGGGACATCACATGTTCACAAGTGGGCAAAGCGACCTTGCTTCTATGATTTTCTCGTTCCTGACCTTTCTGGTGGGAATTCCATCCGGCATAAAAGTTTTTAACTGGGTGGCAACGATGTATAGAGGTTCGTTGACCTTTCAAGCCCCAATGCTCTACACACATGCCTTTCTTGCACTCTTTACAATTGGCGGATTGACAGGCATTTACTTGGGCACGCTATCCGTCGATGTTCACCTGCACGATACCTACTTCGTTGTGGCACATTTCCACTATGTCATGATGGGCGGAACCGTGATGGCATTCTTGGGCGGATTGCATTATTGGTGGCCTAAAATGTTTGGCAGAATGTATAGCGAAACATGGGCAACGGTAGCAGCTGCGCTGATTTTCATCGGTTTCAATGTCACGTTCTTCCCGCAATTCATCATGGGCGCACAAGGCATGCCTCGCCGCTACTACACCTACATCGACCAGTATCAAGCCTTGCATGCACTTTCTACTTACGGCACTTGGATTTTGGGCGTTGGATTTCTGATTATGGCAGGCTATCTGATAATGTCGCTAATCAACGGCAAAAAGGCCCCGAAAAATCCTTGGCTCGGCTTAACGCTTGAATGGACAACCGCTTCACCACCGCCAACTGAAAACTTCATAGGCAATCCACGCCAACTCTGGGGACCCTACGACTACGATAAAGTCTTAATGGATGAAAACGGCTTCGTAGTCTTTAATCCTAATGTGCCGAAAGATGACCATCATAGCAACGGCGCAAATGGACAAACACACAAGCGCGAAGGCAAAACCACAACAATGAAACAAACGGTTTGACGCCCGAATAGAACAAAAACAAGCCTCGCAAGATGCCGGGGCTTGTTTATTTTACTAAATTCCTTTCTTCTGTTAGATTTACTGTTAAGTCTCTCAACTGAATATCTATTGCAGTGTCATCAACTTTTATGAAATATTTCATTTCAGAAAGTCCGAAAACATTTATGCTATCATGTCCTGAAATATAAGTGTTATTTTCTATGTAGTTTTCGACATTGAATAGGGCTTTTTCAAGGTCTTTTGCATTCAAGGTTTCTGCTCCTCCAAAGTTGTTTTGGTATGAAGTCTTAATTTGGTTGATAAAGTTATTGTTCTGAATAGCTGTATAGGGATGCAAAATAACCAAATAGTCTTTTGCTCTGCTTATTGCAACATTGTAAATATATAGATTGCATCTTTCATGCTTGGCTTTCTAATACCGAAAGTTTTAGTAAGGATGTTCTTGATTTCTTCATCGTTCAAGAAATCTGGCAAAATGAAGTTGTAGGCAGGAAGCGCATACTCTGCTTCAGGAAGAAAAAGTATTTCATGAAATTGATTTCCTTTTCCCTCAAATGCCGCAACCGCTTTCTTGTCTTGATTTAGAAAGATAGGTTTTGTTTTTACACTCTCCCAATATGAAGGAGATCTTGAAAGAAATTTGTAAAACTTACACAACCACTCTATCGTCTGTTTTTCAATAAAGCTCCCGTCAAGTTGTGTAAGTAGTTTACTAACATCATACCACCCTTTGATACAACTTTCTATGTAAGACCTTAAATCTTTATCTTTTTCTGTTTTGTTTCTTACTAAACCTCTAAAAACCTATTTTGCATTTTGGTTCTTAATCAAATCTGCTAATTGTTCGTCTGAAAAAAGTTCAATTACCGAGTTATCTTCTGCCCAATATGCATTTTTTTTCTGACATATTCATCTTTGGCGGGCAAAATTTTCTCCTTGTCGAGCTTTTGTTTTATCTTATGATGGAACGGTGCAAAGAAACCATCTGCTACGGGCATTTTATATGGAATTATCTCTGTAATATCATCATTAATCAATTTTAAGTCTTTATGTATGAGTAAACTATCAGCCGCAAGTTGCGAAAGCAAGTCAATCATTTCAGTATTGTGTTCTTTTGAGCGATGAATGCTTTCGCGGCTGTCGGTGAGCAAGAACGGTGCATGAAGAATAAAGTTAAGACCTGTTGTCTCCTTAGTTGGAAAATAACAGAATGCAGGGAACTGTTTAGGGATGAGTTTTCCTTTTTCGTCAAGAAAATAGCCAATAGAGCAGGTAAGATTTTTATTTTTATCTATGGGACGGCTAAATAGATATAATCTCTCTATTGTTTCATTTAATCCAATTTGCCGATAGAGTTCAATTTGTTCGTAAATATCCTCTTTTTGTTCTTTTTTCAGGCTTCTCTTGGTGTATGAGCCTTTTTCATTACTGGCACACCATGCTACCTCTTGTAAGATTGGCAAAAACAATGTAGGAAAAACTAAGGTTTTCAACTTCTCTAAAATGTCTGAATACGCTCTCTCTTTCGGCATATCAGGCTTATTGAAAGGAAAATAAAAAACAGTTTCATCATCCTGCCTATTTGGTAAATCATTTTCCAATTTTACAGGAACAATAAATTTTTCAATTTTGAATTGAAAATTAGGGTCGTAAATATGAGGTGTTTCGGTGTATTGAAAAACAGATTTGAAACCAACTCCAAATTTTCCGATAGTAGTATGTTCTCTTTTATTTGATTGTGCAACAGCG
>Ga0197142_1000289_pt1 | contig 46471 bp, 49 predicted proteins | sample GBS60_MetaG_FD_148614 | JGI IMG/M metagenome (GOLD analysis project Ga0197142, IMG submission 148614) | Sediment microbial communities from Great Boiling Springs, Gerlach, Nevada, United States - GBS 60_MetaG | ecosystem: Environmental > Aquatic > Thermal springs > Hot (42-90C) > Sediment... | reverse complement strand
AGTATATTTATAGAGAATATCTTTAATCTCTGGAAAGATGAATTTTTTAAAAATATCTATTGAAGTAAGGTGAGCTCCGAATTCTCTCCTTTTCTTCTCAACAGAAATATAAGCTGCTGTTCCTAAATCTCTAACATATCCACCCTTTATAGTCGGCTTAGTTAGAATTTCTTCTTTTTTCTGTTTGTATTGAATCTTTTTTCTCATTTAAATTAGTCTTTTCTCTTTAAAACTTATAAATCCTGCCTTTGCAATAATTATATGATCAACAACTTCAATTCCTAAAATCTTACCAGATTCTACTAATCTTTTAGTGATTTCTAAATCATCTTCTGATGGTTCTGGATCGCCTGATGGGTGATTGTGAGCCAAAATAATTTGAGCTGCTAAGTTTCTGACTGCTGGTTCAAAAACTTCTCGAGGGTGAACTAGGTTAGCATTCAAAGAACCTACGGAAATTATTTCTCTTTTTATCTCTTGGTTTCTACTATCCAAATAAAAAATAACAAAATGTTCTTTTTTATGGTCGCGTAAATCTTTTAATTCTTCCCATACCTCTTTTGGTGTTAGATAGATTTCTGCCTTTTTGTCTTTGAGTAATCTTTTGCCAAGTTCAAAACAAGCGACAATCTCACAGGCTTTGGCTGGACCTAGCCCAGGATAATTTTTTAAATCATTGAAGGTTAAATTAGGCAATTCATTGGCACTAAATTTTTTTAGAATTTTATTTGCCAATTCAACTACATTTTCTTCTTTTGTTCCCGATCTTAAGATAATAGCTAAAAGTTCAGAATTAGTAAGTTTTTCCGGACCATAGTGCATTAATTTTTCTCTTGGTCTTTCAACTTTCGGCAACTCTTTGATTGTCTTTTTAATCTTGCTTTGCATAGCTACTTTTTCATTAAATCGTCAATGCTAACGCCTAAAGCGTCAGCTATTTTTTTGACGGTTTCAATTCTGGGGTCTGGCGTTGCCCCTGATTCAATTTTTGTGATTGTATGTAAAGTAATGCCGGCAAGTTTTGATAACTTGTCTTGGGATATACCTAACCTTGCTCGGTATTTCTTTTTTACTATAATAATTTTACCGCCACTATTACCATTTGCTATTATCCTATTATCATTATTCTATTATCTTAGTATATGAAATTTATAATTAAATGTCAAACAAAATCAGGGAGTTTCTTTTTGTTGTTTAGCACGCAGAAGGATGGGTAGGGACAACTTTGCGTGTTGCTTTGCAACGCTGAACCGTCGCTTGCTGGATAACAAAATCTTTTTTGATTTTGTCTGCCTTTTTGATTTAATTCCAAAATATAAGAACCTTGCCTACAGCAAGAATCTTGTTTTTTGATTTGCTCAAAATAAGGAAATTTGCGAAGCGAACCAAGTCCTCGTCCCAAAGAAACTTAGTATGGGATCAACTCCGGCGAGGAGAGCGAGCAATTAAACTCTTTAAGAAATGACAAAAGTTGCATCTGGTCGGAGTGCCGGGAGTCGAACCCGGGTCTCATCCACCCCAAGGATGTGTACTACCCTTGTACTACACTCCGTGATTTTTGTTTGAGAATTTTGTTTTTTAATGTTTTTTTACATTTGACACAAACCCTAATTCTTTTTCCCCTAAAAGATTGCCATTTTTTATGAGAAACGTTTAAGGGAACATTCACCCATTGAAGATTGGGCTTCTTTTTTATTTTTTCCGTTGGATTATATCTGGCTTTCAGTTTTTTAAACCTTCCAGCGAGAATTCCTTTTTTTTGACAAATCGGACATTTGGGCATAAAATAAAAATATCATATTTTTTTAAAAAAATCAATGGAAGCGATTTTTCTTTTTTTAATTTTAATTTTTTCTGTTATTTTGCACGAAGTTTCCCATGGTTTGATGGCTGAATCATTGGGAGACCCGACAGCGCGCCAAATGGGAAGGATTACCCTTAATCCTTTAAAACATTTAGATCCCTTTGGGTCTTTTTTGCTTCCTTTAATGACATTTTTTTTTACGGCGGGCCAAGGTCCAATTTTTGGTTATGCCAAACCCGTACCTATTAATCCTTTAAATTTTCGAGAACCGAGAAAAGCAACCTTTCTTGTTGCTTTAGCTGGTCCTTTTTCAAATATTTTATTGGCGGTTTTTTTTGCTCTTTGTGTCAGGTTTTTTTCTTTTTTTCCTCAGGGCGTTTTATCTTTTTTCTTTGCTATTTCTTTTTATAATTTCTTTTTAGGATTTTTTAATCTTCTGCCGATTTTTCCTTTTGACGGCTTTCATATTTTAAATTATTTTTTGGGCCAGAGAATGTGGAGATTAAGACTTTTTTTTATGAGATATCATCTTTTTTTTCTTTTATTTTTTCTTCTTTTTGTTTTAGAATACCTGGGCCAGCTTGCCTTTTTGGCTTTTAAAGTATTTTCAAGCTTTTAATATTTAATTTTTCAAAAACAGCCATTGATATTTTTCTTTTTTTTATTATAATTAAAAAGGTTTTTCATCGCATTGGAGCGATGAAAAAAGAAGGACCTTTTTGTTAAAGGAGTTTTAGCGATGGAAGATCATCTGAAAAAATTTGTTTTGTCGTTTTTATTGAAAAGGATTAGAGCAAGGATGAGGTTTTCTCCGCGATCATTACCCCTTCGAGGGAATGAAAAAGGAGAGGAAGACGAGGAAACAACAAAAAGTTGGTTTTTTTTGGGAATGGATATGGCAGAATCGGGATTGAAAATGAAAATGTTGCCATCCCATTATCTAAGAAAATAAAGATGGTTTAGACCTATTTTGCTTTTCTTTTTTGCTCTTTTCTTTTTGAGCGCATCTTTCGATGCGCTCTTTCTTTTTCAAAGTTGATTTTTTTTAATTTTTTGTTATAATTAAAAATATATTAAAATTTATGGCAACAATTCATCAGTTAATCAGAAAGGGAAGGAAAAAGAAGTTAAAAAAAGTAAAATCAGTCGCCCTGAAATATTATTTTAATGTTTTGAAAAATAGATATATTTTTTCACCCTCACCTTTTAAAAGGGGTATTTGTATTAAAGTTGGGGTGATGACGCCTAAAAAACCAAATTCTGCTTTAAGAAAAATTGCGAAGGTCAGATTGACAAACGGTCAAGTAATTACCGCTTATATTCCGGGCATCGGACATACACTTCAAGAGCATTCTGTTGTTTTGGTTAGAGGTGGAAGGGTCAAGGATTTACCCGGTGTTCGTTATCATATCGTTCGTGGCGCCTTGGATGCTGCCGGAGTAGAAGGCAGAAAACAATCAAGGTCAAAATACGGAGTTAAAAAAGAAAATGCCCAGAATAAGGTTTAAAAAAAGAGAAATACCTCCCGATCCCCTTTATCAATCGCCGGTCGTTGAAAAATTGATTAATTTGGTTATGAGAAAAGGAAAAAAAATTTTAGCCAGAAAAATGGTCTATCGCGCTTTAGAAAAAATAAAAGAAGAAACAAAAAAAGATCCCCTAAAGGTTTTAGAAGAGGCGATTAAAAATTCCACGCCAGAATTGGAAGTAAGAGCGACAAGGATCGGAGGCGCCATTTATCAAGTGCCCATTCGAGTAAAAGGAGATCGAGGAATGAGATTGGCTTTAAGATGGTTGGTTCAGGGCGCAAAAGAAAGAAAAGGAAGGAGCTTTTTTGAAAGATTGGCTGAAGAGATTATTCTTTCTTCTAAAAAACAAGGTTGGGCTTTTAAAAAGAAAGAAGATCTCCATAAAATCGCTCAAGCAAATAAGGCCTTTGCTCAATTCGCTTGGTAAAATAAAAATATGCCTCGTCAATATCCTATTGAAAAATATAGAAACATTGGTTTTATTGCCCATATTTCCGCTGGTAAAACAACAACGACAACCTGTATTCTTTATTTTACAGGCAGGATTCATAAGATCGGAACCTTAGAAAAAGGAACCACTCCCCTTGATTGGATGGAACAAGAAAAAGAGAGGGCAATGACAATTTTGGCTGCTGCTACTTCTTGTACTTGGAAGGTTGATAATGAAGAGTATTTGATTAATATTATCGATACACCAGGTCATATTGATTTTACTTCCGAGGTTCAGAGATCCTTGAGGGTTTTAGATGGTGCCGTTGTTATTTTTGATGGTGGTGCCGGTGTTCAACCCCAATCAGAGACCGTTTGGCATCAGGCAAACAATTTCTCTGTTCCGAGAATTTGTTTTGTTAACAAGATGGATAAACCGGGTGCTGATTTTGAAAAAAATTTAGCTTCGATTCATCAGCGACTTTCAAAAAAAGCGGTTTTGTGTCAAATCCCTATTGGACAGGGAGAAAATTTATCTGGTTTGATTGACTTAGTTGAAATGAAGGCATTGCGATTTGAGGGAAAAGAGGGTGAAATTGTAAAAACAGAGGAGATTCCTTCTGAGATGCTAAAAACAGCGGAATTTTGGCGAAAGGAGCTATTGGAGAAAGTAGCGACTGAGGATGAGAAATTATTGGAAAAATATTTACAAGGCCAAGAAATTTCACCGGAAGAATTAAAAAGAGCCATTCGACAAGGAACCATAAAAAACAATCTCTTTCCTGTTTTTTTTGGGTCCCTTTTTAAGAGGATAGGAATTATTCCTTTACTCAATGCGATTATTTATTATTTACCCAGCCCCTTGGATTTGAAAGCAATTTCCGGAGTTAATCCTCTGGATGGTACCAGCATTGAAAGAAAAATGTTGGATTCAGAGCCTTTTTGCGCCTTGGTTTTTAAAACCCAATTAGATCCTTTTGTTGGAATGCTTAACTTTTTTCGGGTTTATTCGGGAACCTTAAAAAAAGGATCTTTTGTTTTGAATTCTTTTACCGGAGAAAGAGAGAGGATCGGTAGAATTTTAAGGATGCACGCAGATGAAAGAGAAGAAATTGATGAGGCCTTTGCTGGCGATATTTTAGCAACCGTTGGTTTAAAAAACACTTCTACTGGTCATACCCTTTGCGATGAAAAAAACCCTATTTTATTAGAAAAGATTTCCTTTCCCGAGCCAGTGATTTCTATTCGAGTGGAACCAAAAACAAAGGCGGATCAAGAGAAACTTTCTATGGCATTAAAAAAGTTTTCTGAAGAGGATCCGACTTTCAAAGTAAGGGTTGATCAAGAAACGGGTCAGACAATTATTTCTGGTATGGGAGAGTTACACTTGGAAATTATTATGGATCGGATGAAAAGAGAATTTAAGGTTGATGCTAATATTGGTAAACCCCAGGTGGCTTATAAAGAGACGATTAAAAAAGAATCGGAGGGTGAGGGAAAATACATTCGTCAATCCGGTGGTCGGGGTCAATACGGACATTGTATTTTGAGGGTAAAACCAGCTCCTCGAGGCAAGGGTTTTGTTTTTGTTAACGCAATTAAATACGGAACCATTCCCAAAGAATTTATTCCCTCGATTGAAAAAGGGGTGAAAGAAGGAGTAGAAAGAGGAATTCTCGCTGGTTATCCGATGATCGATCTTGAATGCACTGTTTTCGATGGTTCTTTTCACGAGGTTGATTCTTCAGATTACGCTTTTAAATTGGCTGGTCTTTTTGCTTTTCAAGAGGCGGTGAAAAAAGCGGAACCGACTTTATTGGAACCAATTATGAAAACAGAAATTATCATTCCCGAAGAATATTTTGGAGAGGTTTTGGCTGATGTTGGAAAAAGAAGGGGTTTTATTGAAGAAACATATGAAGAGTCAGGCAAGAAGGTTATTGTTGCCAAAATTCCTTTAGCTGAATTGTTTGGTTATGCAACGGTTTTAAGGTCCTTGACGCAAGGCCGAGGATCGTTTACAATGGAATTTGATCACTACGAAGAGGTTCCGCCTGAAATTCAAAAAAAGATTATCAGCGGCAGTTAAAAAAAATTTATTCAAGGTCGTAAAAAAATAAAATTTCAATGGCAGAAAAATTTATTAGAACAAAGCCCCATTTAAACATTGGTACCATCGGCCACGTCCACCATGGGAAGACGTATTTATCTGCTTCTATTTTGAAGACCGCTCGTTTGATGGGTTTTTCTGCTTCGCAAGCTACGCCAGACGATTTAAACGCAGCGCCCGAAGAAAGACAAAGGGGATTGACCATTTCCATTTCTCATACTGAATTCGAGACCGAAAAAAGACACTATGCCCTAATCGATTGTCCCGGTCATGCGGATTATGTCAAGAATATGATTACCGGCGCTGCTCAGATGGATGGCGCTATCTTATTGGTGGCAGCCGACGATGGTCCAATGCCCCAAACCAGAGAACATATTCTCTTGGCCAAACAAGTAGGAGTGGAACATTTGATCGTTTTCTTGAACAAATGCGATTTGGTTCAAGATCAAGAGATGATCAATTTGGTCGAATCTGAGATTCGAGAGCTTTTAAAGAAATACAATTATCCCGGAGATGAAATTCCTATTGTCCGCGGTTCTGCCTTAAAGGCTTACACTGAGGGAGATAGCTTGGAGCATCCAGCTATAAAACCAATTGTTGAATTGATAAAGTTGATTGACGAAAGAATTCCTGAACCAGTCAGGGATATCAATAAACCCTTTTTAATGGCTATTGAAGATGTGATGACAAAAACAGGAAGGGGAACCGTGGTAACCGGAAGGATTGAGAGGGGGCAGATTAAAACCAACGAAGAAGTCGAGGTTGTTGGATTAAGGCCGGTTCAAAAAACAACAGTGGTTTCAATTGAAATGTTCAGGAAAGAATTGGATTCTGCTCAGGCAGGCGATAATGTCGGCATCCTTTTAAGGGGGTTGAAAAAAGAAGATGTTGAAAGGGGTCAGGTTTTGGCAAAACCGGGAACCGTGACACCGCATTCGGAATTTGAAGCAGAAATTTATGTCTTGAGCAAGGAAGAAGGGGGCCGACATACACCTTTCTTTTCTGGTTATAAACCCCAATTTTACATTCGAACAGCTGATGTTACCGGCGAGATTGAATTGCCTTCTGGGGTTGAGATGGTAATGCCAGGAGATAATGTCTCGGTAAAAGTGAAATTAATCAAAAACGTTGCCCTCGAAGAAAAACAACGTTTTGCTATCCGTGAAGGAGGAAAAACAGTTGGCGCGGGCATTGTTACCAAAATCTTAAAATAAAAAAATTTTATGGCAAAGAAAAATAAAGAGATAGAACAGCAAGTCATTAAGATTAAATTGAAGAGTTTTGACCATCGATTACTTGACAACGTGGCAAGGCAGATTGTTGATTTGGTAACAGGGTATGGGGCAAAGGTTGTTGGCCCCATACCCTTGCCCACGGAAATAAAAAAATTCAGTGTTTTGAGAGCAACCTTTGTTCATAAAGATAGCCAAGATCAATTCGAACAAAGGATTCACAAGAGGCTAATTGAAATTTTTGATGTTTCTCCTCGGCTTTTAGAGGCCTTAAAAAATTTTAATCTACCCGCGGGAATCGAAGCGCAAATTAAGCTTTAAAAAAATATATCAATATTAAAAAAGTTTAAATTTTTTATGAAAAAAAAATATAAAAAATTCATCCTTGGAAAAAAGATAGGAATGTCGCAATACTTTACAAAAGAAGGGCAGGTGATTCCAGTTACTATTGTAAAAGCAGGACCCTGTTTTGTTACCCAAATAAAAAGAAAAGAAAAGGATAATTACGAAGCGGTTCAGTTGGGTTTTGAAAAAAAAGAAAAAAACATTAAGAAACCCCTTTTAAAAAAACCTTATAAATTTTTAAAAGAGTTTCCTTGCGATATTTCTTCTTTTAAAGAAGGGGATCAAATTGATGTTTCAATTTTTCAAAAAGGTGAAAAAGTAACTGTCTCTGGTATTTCAAAAAAGAAGGGTTTTGCCGGAGTTGTAAAGAGATGGGGGTTTAAAGGAAGGCCTTCAACCCATGGAACCAAAAAAGAGGAAAGGGCGCCAGGAGCCATTGGTGCTTCTTCGCCGCATCGCGTCATTCCCGGAAAAAAAATGGCAGGGAGGTTGGGTGGAGAGAGGGTAACAATTAAAAATCTAGAAATTGTTGAAGTGAAACCAGAAGATAATTTAATTTTAATTAAAGGTGCGATTCCGGGAGGAAAAAATTCTTTGGTTGAAATAAAAGCAGAATAAATGCCTTTATTGTTGTGGTTTTTTATACCGTCTCTCGTTCTCTTTTACTGGAGCAATCAAAGATTAATAAAATCTATTGTTTTAATCTCTCAGATTCTTTCAATCAAAGAATTCGTTCTTTCTTTTTTAATTTTAGGTTTTCTTTCGACCTTGCCTAATTTTTTAACGGCTATTTCTTCGGTTGTCCGTCATTTGCCCGTTTTATCGCTGGGTGATGTCTTGGGTGGAAATATCGTTGATTTGACTTTTGCCGTGGCCCTAGCCACTTTTTTTACCAAAAGCGGACTTCATTTTAACAGAAAAGCAATAAACACGAGTTTGATTTTTGCTCTTTTTTGTGCTGCTTTACCCTTGCTTTTAATGGCAGATAAAACATTGAGCCGGGGCGATGGATTGATTTTAATTTTCACTTTTTTTGTTTATCTCTTTTGGCTTTTATCAAAAAAAGAAAGATATCAAGCAGTATTTTTAGAAAAAAAAGAATTTTCTTTTTTTCAAAAAATAAAAACCTTTTTTAAAGAATTTTTTCTTTTAATTATTCTCATTATTTTATTGTTGGTCTCTGTTCAAATTATCATTTCGAGCGTTATTTTCATAACAGAAAAAACTGGTTTTTCTATTTTTTTTGGCGGGGTAATTTTTCTCGGTCTTATTAATTGTTTACCAGAGATTTATTTTGCTGTTTTAGCAGCAAAGCAAGGAAGGGAAGAAATGGTTTTGGGCGATTTGTTTTCTGCGGTGATTGGACCAGCTACTTTTGTTTTGGGTTTTGTTGCCCTTTTTTCTCCTTTCTCTCTTGAAGATTTTTCTCTTATCTTTTTTACCCGTCTTTTTCTTTTTTTATCAATTTTCTTTGTTCTTGTTTTTAGTAAGAACGACAATAAAATCAGCAAAAAAGAAGCGGTTTTTTTATTTTTCCTTTATTTTTTATTTGTTTTCTTTGAATTTTTTAAAGGAAAAATTTAAAAAATACCAAACCTCCAATCTATCGAAGTTGAACTTCCATAGATGGTTTGATAGAGGTTTTGATCTTGATTTTTTTTGAGCGTTTGGTAAAAATTAATAAGATGCCAGAAGAAGAGCTTTATTATCTCTATACAAAAAAAGAAGAAAAAAAGGAAAAGAAAAAAAGACCTCTTTTGCCTTTTGTTTTTTTATTATTCCTTTTGTTTTTTTCTTTTTTCCTCATTGAAAAAAGAATTGTTAATTACCGTCCCTGGGAAAAACCAGAAGAGATAACTACACAAGTGATTGAATCAATGAAAGATGTTAAAAGTTTTTCAAAAAAAACAAAAGCTGTCATTAAAGCGCCCACTTGGAGTATTTCTTTTGAAAGCGAAGGCAGGGAAGGTTTTCTTGAAAGACCGCAATCAGAGTATTCTTTTGTTTTCTCCGTTAAGATTGAAGATGAAAAAGAAATTTTTAAAGGAAAATATGATTTTGCCGGTCAAGTAAAAGCCATTGGCAATGATGTTTTTTTAAATTTTTCAAAATTACCAGAAAAAGATTTCTTTGGAAATTCTCTGGTTGATCTCAAAGATACTTGGATAAAGATTGATTCTGCTTCAATCATTGATTTAAAAAAAGAAATTTTTGGAAACAATTTTATTGTAGACCCTCAAAATTATTTTTCTAAATTTCTTCAATTTAGCTCAAAGCTCGTTGGCTTTAAGGGTTTTAAAACTACAGCAGAACAAATTTTCGCTGAGAAATTTTTTCTCTTAAAAGAAGATTTAACAAGCAAAGAAGAAGAAAAAAACAACCTTTCTCATTTTAGGATTGTTTTAAACAAAGATGAAATTGAACAAAGTATAAATCAGATGTTGTATGCAGCCAGAAATTTAAAAAATGATCTTTTATATCAGTTGACTTTTCAAAATCAAAAAACACACTCTCCAGCTTCTCTATTTAATCTTTCAAGGAATTTAAATTATTTTTTCCCTCCCCCTTTTTTACTTGATAAACAAAAAAAAGACCTTGAAGGTGAAATTTGGTTTGATAAAAAAACAAATTTAATTAAAAAAATTGTCTGGAATACCGAAATTAATACCCTTTTTTACCAAGACCTTGAGGGAAAAATTGTTTTTCATTTAGAAAATGAATACAGCGATTACAACAAAGATTTTGTCTTTGAGAAACCATCAGCTAATAAAGATATTTTTGAGATTTTTAAACAATTTGGTTATCATCAAAAATTAAAGGAGATTTTCCAAAAAAATACTTCTTTGAAAAGAGATCTCCAGAGAAGAGCAGATATTTTAACAATCGCCAACAATCTTTTTTCTTATTATCAAGTAAATCAATCTTTTCCTTCGACAACGACAATGCCTTTTTCTCTTGATTTAATTTTAAAAGACCCGGGAAATGGTCCTTGTAATAATTATTACTGGATTTCAAACACCAAGGATCCCAAAAAATTCTGTGTCTTTGCCTGTTTGGAAAACGGAAATTTCTTTGCTGCCAACGAAAAGGATTTTAAAGAAACAAAAAAGAAACCTTCAAAACTTGAATGTTTTTAAATTTTTATTTAAAATTTAAAAAATGAAGAAGATGAATATATGAATATAATTAAAAAACAATTTTTAAAAAAAATAATTTTTTTCTTTCTCTTTTTGTCTTTGATTTTAAAAATAGATTTTTTAAAAGCTCAAGACTATCATCCTCTAATTCTTCCTTTAGGAGAAGAAGAAGATTATTTTTCCGCTATTTTTCCAGAAGGAGAATATGAGCTACCACCTCCGATTTTTACTGAGGTTCCCATTATCACTGGTCGCGAACAACTCATAATGACAGATTATCCTCCTTATCTTCCCCGGAGCACTGATTTGGAGCTTAAAAAAGTATACGTTCCTGAAATTTATGGCACTCCAACATATACTCCTTTTTATCATCCGATTATCCTTCCTACTTCTACTCCTTTTACACCAACACCAATACCAACACCAACTTCCCTTCTACCTTTTGTTGTTATTTATCCAGCTTTTAAATTAGATGATCCAGATGAACAGTTAAAAAAATTTTTCTCTTCTCCTTTTTATTATTTGGATCTTGGTGTTTTTGGGAATCGTCTCTTTAATATTCCCGAAAACGAGAGGAAAGAGATAATAAAGAAATTTTTACTATATTTTCAAACAGAAAAAAAATATAAAGAGCAATTATACGACGCTATGAAAGATGCTTTAACAAAAGAAAAAATTGTTGACGATAATGGAGAGGAAAAAATTATAGAAAGATATACTTTTAGGGACTGCGGCTGGGCCCCGAGGGACATCGATTATTATTGGCCTGTGCCAACAGAAGTAGATGAGAACGTTACAGGGAATTATTGTTTTGTTTCTCCTGAGACCAATCCTCGGTCTCCAGATTATGGTCAAGTTTATTGTAAGGGTTCAATAAGAGTTTTAGAGAAAGTAGTTTTAAAATGCAGTCCTTCTTATACAAAGGTATGGATTTTCCCCAAAGAAGAATGTACTGTTCTTACTAGTTCTGTAATTACCGATTACAAAGAAATTCTTGAAATTATGTCTCCAGAATGTGAATTTGATGGTTTTTTTAAAGGAAAAAAACCAGAAATTAAAACTCCTTTTTTCGATTTAAACAAGATATTGGGTTTTTATGTTAATATCGAACAAGCTCTCTCGCAAGTAACCAGCACAATCACTGGTAAACCTCTTAATGAGATTACATATCTCCTTGAAATAATGGATCCTTTCAATGTTATTCCGGACGATCAACAAAGAAGTTGGGATGATGAAATTTGTGTTAAGTGGGAGCGGCAATGGAATAAGGACAAGGGAGAATGGGAGGAGGTTTGTAGCCAAACAATTATTGTTGAATTATTATTAGGTTCTCGAGAATTTTGGGAAGAAAAAATTTGGGAGGGTGAATGGTGGGGATTTAATGTTGAGAGGATTAATCCTCGTGGACCGATAGGGAATTTTTATCATTATCCCGAGTATTTTTATTATATAGATAAAAAAACCGGAGAAGAAACTTTTTATTCTCCGCTTGCAGATCCAGATCTTTGTCCAGAGCAATGCCGTGAGTTAAGAACTTATTATGATTATAACGTTTTAAACTATATTAAGCCCCCGGTTTTAAAATGTTATAAAACGTTATCTAATCCTCTTTCGCCTCCAACACCAACTCCGCGTCCTTGGAAAATCGTTGATTATAAGATTAATTACGAAAATGATAGATATAATTTGACTTTCTTAGGTTTTAAAGATATTTCTTCTTTATATGAACAACATTTAAATTTTCTGGCTGATGATTTTTGGATTAGAAGGTTGGGGGGGGTAAGTTCACTTTACGATATTGTTTTAGACATTCCAGCAGATTCTAATGGTAATTTTTTTATGAAGAGAGATTGTGATTTTTTTAGATTTTATAACCTTTTTGATTTATACCAAAATTGTTTAACATGGAAATATACTTTTATCCCCGATGCTATAGGGACTATAAAAGAAGAAGGTGCTCCTTTATTTAAAGAAGGTGCTCCTTTATTTCCGAACTACTTTGGCTCCAGCATAAGAGTAACCAAACCCAAAAAAGAACCATCTTTAGAAAATGATGTTTATTATTTATTTACTCTTGATCTTAAACTTCTGCCCAGACCTAAACGTGACGCAATTTTATTTCCATACACTTTAAATAATCCTCCCAACAAAGAAGATTTTATTTTTTATCCTTATGAAATTTCTTGGGTTGATTATGGTAGTAAAATTAATAGTGATATTAAATACAAAACTTATTCGGTCGGCGATGATAAATGGTTTGCTTATGATGTATTTTATGGTAGATACGAAAAAAGCAATATTTTTACGGGGTGCGATTTAGAAAATTCTAATAAGTCATTTTTGTATGGTTATTGGGGTCGGATTATATGTAGCTCTGGAAATTTCCCATTTAGTTTATTAAATGAAAAATTAGCAGATTTTATTTTCGACAAAATAAAAGATCTTAAACCGAAAGTAGATGAATTCTGGGGTTATTATTCACTTTCGTGTCCTTCTTATGATTATGATTCGCTTTTTCATGAAGCGGTTAATTTTTTGCCAGTAGCAAATGTAGAGAGATATCGTTATCTATCTATTTCTGATTCTTATCTTCCTTATGGTTTTCCCATAATAGAGGTTGGTCAAGGGAAAAGATCTTTTTATAATTTATACGAGAAAGTTGTTAAAAAATCTTTTAATGTTGATTTTGATTTGGTAAAAAATATTCGTTTAGCAGATTGTAGTGGCAATTATAATTTTTGTTGGCAGGCATATACAGATGCACAGCATTATTCCGAAGAGTGTCGATCATCTCGTCTTTATTCCTTTGGCCAAAAATGTGATCCCCACTCTTTTATAACCCACAGTATTCCTATAAATTTTAGTTATTATACGAAATTTTTTGTTAATAAATTTTTTAATGACGATCTGAAAAATATTATAAATATTTATTTTGGCAATGATTATTTCAATGAGGCATTCATAGTTGATTATCCATATTATTCATATAAATTTGTTTATGAGGACCCTTATTTTTTTTCTTTTCGTGTATCCAATGGAGATATATTGATTACCGATTTAAAAGATTATTATTCTCGATATCATTATTATTCTCGATATCATTATTTTTTAATTTCGTCTACCTCTTTTAATAATATTTTTTCTGCTGATAAATTTAATCCTTTTTTTTACGGGCTTTCCTATGACTGTTCTTCCGGTAGTATCCAGAGGTGGCCAGGATCATATTATTGTGATTACGGGGTAGATTATTATTCTAGGAATTATATTTTTTATCCTTTTCAAATATTTGTTGACTCTATGTGGTTCCTATCAGGGTGGTCATCTCGTATGGTAAATTGGTTTAAATTAGATCTTGTTTGGTTAAAAGATTTTTTGCCTTCCAATATTTCTATCCCAGATGGTTGTGAGTTAGTATCTATAAGTTCTAGCACTCCGAGTATTATGACCGGTTTTTATTTGGAAGATAATAATTTAAAGTGGAAATTGGTTTATACTCCTTTTGTCTTTGAGCTTGTATGTAAAAACACAAATATTAAAGAACCAATTATTCAATGCGCTCAATTTCGCGGAAATATTTTGGCAAGTCCTCAAGAAATAGTTGGTTATGAGAATCCTAAGATGTTTTTTTATTTTTCTGATAATTATCATATTCTTGCGGAATGTACTTTAAGACCTGAAGTAAAAGATGTTTATGGGATTCTTACTTTAGCTCAATTTGGTCAAATTACATTTTTCCCTTGGCGCACTCTTCTTCAGCGCTATCTTCTTTCTTTTGTGGAGCACGATCCAAGAGAAATTGTTTTGGTCTTAGATAAAAATTCTAATGTCGTTGCTAAATCAAATTTAATTTATAGCAGCTCTTCGAGTTGCAAAATAAACGAAGGGTATGAGGAATACTTAAAATACGATCCTCAGAAAACAACTATTAAATATGATATCTCAAGGCTTTGCGAAGAAGTCTACGAACACTCCCCTTCTTTTTATTATGGCAAATTGGCTGATTATTTAAAGAATCTTGATGAAATAAAATATCTTTTAGGATCAGAAAAACCTTGTGTTGTTTTTCTCTTTGAGGATTATTATCCTTATATCAGGGGAGTTTCTTTTTTAACTTCAACAATTGATCAGATAAATCCTGCTCTTACTACTTTTTATGAAAGCGAAAGAGAAGGTAAAAAAATGGGATGGGGAAAAGCGGTCCCGTTATATTTTAAAGATGATTTTGGCGAAAAAATTAAAAATTTCCGCGTTTTTAAAGTTTCTCCAATTTTCTTTTTAACAGATAAAAATTATTTGTTTTTTTACGGATTTCATAGATCAACTTTTTCTGTTTCCGGTCCTACTTTTACTCCAAAATTCACAACAATGCCTCCTTATATTGTTTATTATCTAAGACCTGTTTATTTTCAGGGAATTGAGTTAATTCCTCCTTAATTAAAAATTTAAGGTAATTGACAAGGGATTTCGAATTTTTCTTGGGTGAAAACGCCAAAAAGAGAAACAACACCCATTGTATGGAGGATGAAAAACAAAATAAGAAAACTGCAATAGACCCAGAAAATCACTTTTCCTGCTTGAAAAAGAATTCTTTTGGTTTCCAGAGTGATATTGATATCTCTCAAAGGTATTGTTTTAATAACAATCATTAAAACAACAAAAAAAACAATTAAAAGAGGAGCAATTCCTATCATTAATCTAAAGAGAAAAACCGCTCTGTCAATTAAAATACATAAAACCATCGAGAGGACGCTTTCTTGTTCTTGGGCCCAAACAAGAATGAAAAAATTTAAAAAAAATAAAAAAAAGAAAAGAATTCTTTTCATTTTAAAAAATTTTTGTTCCTTTAAATTTTTTTCCCTGGAAAAACCTTTTTAAATTTTCTATTTTTCTTCCGTTTAAAAAGTAAAGGGTCATTCTTTCTTTTTTTGCTAATTTTAAGGCAATGGGATCAAAGGGCAAAGAAAGCCCCGGTTTCCATTTGTTTCCGATAATTTTTTCAAGGTCCTTCCAGGTTGTTTCTTTAATGGGTTTGGCGTCCTTGAATTTTTTTGGGTCCTTGGTATAGATGAAATCAACGTTGCTTAAATTGATGATTTCTTTAACATTGAGGGCTTTTGCCAAAAGAACAGCGCAATAATCAGTTGAAAAACCAGGTTTTTTTCCACCAAAGACAATAATCTTTTTTTTGAAAGATATTTTGTTTTTCCAATTCAAGAATTCTGCTTTTTTTTGAAAAAGCGATCTTACCAAAAAAGCATTAGCCAAAGTCAGCATAATCCCTATTTTATCTGCTTCTTTTTGATTTTTTTCAAAAGAAAAAAGCGCTTTTTGATATATCCTTGCGATTTTTCCACCGCCAACAACCAAGGCGATTTTCTTTTTTCTTTTCAAAAGAGAAAGGATAATTTTTTTAAATTTTTTTAAGAAAAAAAGGTCAATTTTATCTTTTTGAGGAAAAACCAGAGATCCTCCTAAACTAATAACTATTTTTTCCTTCATCTTTTTTAATTTTATTCATTTTTTTAAAAAAAGCAAATTCATTTTTTATGTGTTATCATTTTTTAAGATGGAGAAAAATTTTCTCGGATGTCAAATTGAATTTAAAGGCAAGGTTTTCGAACCAAGGGTCGAGACCGAATATTGGGTTAAAAAAACGATTCAGTTATTGAAGCGAAGAAAACTTAGAGGAAAAAAAGTGGTTCTTGATATTTTTTGTGGCACGGGTTGCATTGGCATTTCTCTTTTAAAGAATTTTCGAAATTTTAAAGTTGATTTTATAGATATTGACCCTTTTGCCCTCAATCAAACAAAAGAAAATTTAAAGAAAAATAAAATTCCCTCTTTTCGCTTTTCCCTTTTTTTATCTAACCTTTTTAAAAACAAGAAATTGAAAGATAAAAAATATGATTTTATCTTTGCCAACCCCCCTTATGTGGCAAAAGAGTATTTAAAAGAAGTCCAAGAGAGCGTCAGATTGAGAGAGAACAAGATTTCCTGGTATGGCGGAAAGGAAGGATTGGAGATAATCAATAATTTTTTAAAATCAGCAAAGAATTTTTTAAAAAAAGGAGGCACGATTTTTATGGAGATTGATCCTTTTCAAAGAGAAAAAATAAAAAAAATTCTTAAAAGGGAGGGATACAAAAGAATTTCCTTTTTAAAAGACCAATTTAAAAAAATAAGAATGGTGAGATTTTCTCTTTAAATTCTTCGATCTTGTTTTAAATAGAAAAAGAGATAAAATAAAAATATGGAAAGATTTTTTTTAAAGTTTTTGGGTTTTCTTTTAATTCTTGCTGGTGTTTGTTTGATTTTTTTCTCTCTCTATCTTTCTTTCAAGGTTTTTTTCGGCAAAGAAAATCCACCTTTGATTTTTAAAGAAACATTGAAAGAAAAAAAAGAAGAAAGAATAATTTCTCAAAAAAATTTAGATTTGGAAAAAATGTTGCAAATTCAAAGTCAAGCTGCCTTGAAAGAAGCCCTTTCCGAGATTCTTCCTGAAGAAAAGGTGAATAAATTTTTAAATCTTTCTGTTTTTTCTCTTTTTGTTTTTATTTTGATTTTTGCTTCGGGTCAAATGGTGTCAATGGGATTGAAATTGATTAATTTAAACACGGAAAAATGACAGGTTTAATTATTCTTAGAAAATTAATTGAATTCCATTTTTTTGATGTTCCACAAAAAATCATTCATATCTGGAAAAATTATTTATGGTTTTTTCTTTATTTTTTTTCCCTGAAAAATATAATATTGACATTTTTTTCGCCTTGGAAAAGAATTGTTTGGTCTTATCCTCGCGGTTTTAATTTGGGAGCGATTTTTGAGGTTTTGGTTGGTAATCTTTTTTCTCGCATTCTGGGAGCGATCGTGAGGTCGGTTTTTATTGCTTTTTGTCTGATTTTTGAATTGGTTGTTTTTGTTTTTGGCGGTATTGTTTTGCTTTTTTGGATTTTTTTGCCATTTTTTTGGTTCTTTTTATTTCTAAGACCCTCAATTATTTTTTCATTTTTTGATTTTTTAAAAGGATATTTTTAAGAAAAAAATATGTTTAATTTTTCTCCAGAAAAAACAGAAACTTGGCGAATTGTCGTTCTAGAGGAAAATTTTTGGTTTAAATTTTTTAAAATTTTCAGGTTTTTCTTTTTATTTTTTGCCCTTTTTTCTTTTTCTTTTTCCACCTCTCTTTTTCTTTTTTTTCTTTTTCTTTTTTTTATTTTTTCTTATTTTTATCTTTTTTTTGAGCTGAAACTAAAGAAAAAATCAAAAAAAATTGAGATAAAAAACGCTTTTTTATCTGAAAAGAATAATCTGGCTGATTTTTTAAGTTTTGATTGTCAGAAAGCGGTTTATTTTGCATTTAAAATTAAAGAGGAGAAAAAAAAGAATTTTATTGATTCTTCTCTTTTGTTTATTTGTCTTTTTAAGGTAGAAAAAACGCTCAGTTTTATTTTTAATCGTCAAATTTTAGATATTCAAAAAATTAAATCTTTTTTGTTAGAGGGTTATTTGAAAAAGGAAAATAAAGAAAATGAAATTTTCTCTCAAGATTTTCAATCAACGATCAAAAGGGCTATAGAAAGGGCAATCGCTTTAAAAAAAGAAGAGGTTTCAATTTCAGATTTACTTTGGGCGATTTTAAAAGAGAATGAAGAATTAGAAAAAATAAGGATAAAATTTCTTTTGAAAAAAGAGGATTTTGATTTCTTGATCGAATGGTATGAATACTTGAAAAAAACAATCGAGAGCGAAAAAAAATTTTGGGAAAAAGAAAATCTTTTAAAATGGGGTTCTGTTGGAAGGGATCTGGCAGAGGGTTTTACCCCGACCTTGGACAATTTTTCTTTGAATATTTTCTTTCTTTTAAAAAAAGAAGGTTTTAAAAAAATTTTCGCCCATCAAAAAGAGGTTGAAGAATTAGAGAGAATTTTAGCCGGGGTTGAGAAAAACGATGTTTTGATCGTTGGCGACACGGGAAGCGGTCGTCGAAGCATTGTTGAAGAGTTTGCCCGTCGTTCATTTTTGGGTCAAAGTTTAGAAAATTTAAATCATCAGAGAATTTTATATTTTGATTTAGCCAAAGTGATTGCTTCAAGCAATTCCATTCAAGAGGCAGAATCATTGATCGATCGCTGTTTTTACGAAGCGACAATAGCTGGGAATGTTATTTTGGTTTTTGATAATTTACACAATTTTGTTGGAGTAGAGGGCGAACTAGGAAGGAGGCCCGGCATTGTTGAAATCAGTGGTCTTTTGGGAAAATACATTCCTTATCCCTCTTTTCGATTTATTGGAATTACCACTTTTGAAGGCCTTCATCGCAACATTGAGAAAAAACCAGAACTCTTAGGATTTCTTCAGAAAATTGAAATAAAAGAAATTACCAGCCAAGAGACAATGTGGATTTTAGCAGAAAGAACTTTGAGATTAGAGAAGGTTTATAAAATTTTCGTTTCTTTTCCGGCTTTACGGGATGCTGTTTATTTGACCGAAAGATATTTGCCCTCCCTTCCTTTTCCTGAAAAAGCAATTGATCTTTTAGACGAACTCCTTGTCCTGGCAAAAAAACAAAAAAAGAAGGTGATTTTATCGGATGATGTTAAAAAGTTGTTATCTCAAAAAACAGAAATTCCACTCGCTGGCGTTGAAGAAAAGGAAAAAGAAATCCTTTTGAATTTAGAAAATCTATTACACCAAAGAATCGTTGATCAAAACGAAGCCATTTTTCAGATTTCTAATGCCTTAAGAAGGGCCAGGGCCGGGGTTCAATTAAGAAAGGGTCCGATGGGCTCTTTCCTTTTTTTAGGTCCTACGGGCGTTGGTAAAACCGAGACAGCCAAGGCCTTGGCTGAGATCTATTTTGGTTCTGAAGAAAAGATTATCCGTCTTGATATGTCTGAATTTCAGAGAATAGAAGATATCCCAAGATTATTGGGTGCCGAGGGTCAAGAGGGATTATTGACAACGCCGGTGCGAGAAAATCCTTTTTCTCTTGTTTTATTGGATGAATTTGAAAAAGCCCACAGAGATATTTTTAATCTCTTTTTGCAGGTTTTAGACGAAGGCCATTTGACTGATGGTTGGGGAAGAAGGGTTGATTTTAGAAACACGATTATCATTGCCACTTCTAACGCCGGCTACCAAATGATTTTTGAGGCAGTAAAAAATAAAGAGCCATTGGATAGTTTAAAAGAAAAATTGATTAATTTTTTCGTTCAAAATTCAGTTTTTCGACCAGAACTTTTAAACCGTTTTGATGGCGTCATTATTTTTCGACCCCTCTCTCAAGAAGATTTGTTAATGATCGCAGATTTACTTTTAAAAAAATTACAAAAAAAATTGAAAGAAAGAGAAATTGATTTTATCATCACTCAAGAATTAAAAGAAAAAATCGTTCAGATTTCTTTTAAACCAGAATTCGGGGCCAGAGAGATGCAAAGGGTAATCCAAGAGAAGATTGGTAATCCCTTGGCTATTTTTCTGTTAGAAAAAAAAGTTTCACCCGGCGCCCAATTAAAAATTGACCCTCAGGATTTTAAAGTAATTTATAATCCGTAGGTAATTGCAAAATTTTTAAAAAAAGACAAAAAGACAAGAACCAAGAAAGAGAGGGCTAAAAATTGATTTTTTTCTCTGGTTTTTTCGACTAAAAAAGCGAGGTTAGCAATCAAAAAAGAATAAGCGGGCAAATAGTGATAGAGAAAAAGAGATCTTTGGATAAAAAAGAAGGGAAGATAATTAATTAAAAAAGAAAAGAAGAAAAAGAAAAGAAGAAAGAGAGGATATTGAAAGAATTTTTTAATTTCTTTGAAGATAAAAGCCAGGATTAAAATCAAAAAAGAAAAAGTTGCGCTATACCATAAAAGGGGGTTGCCTGTTAAAAAGATCTTTTTTTCTCCGCTTACCCAATAAAAGATTGATTTTTCCATCAAGGGCCAAAAAAAAGGGTCTGATTGAAAAGGATGGGGTACATCCTTAAGCGTTTCTTGAGCAGAGAACATTATTTTATTTATGCGAAAAATTTTTTGAAAAAAATTTAAACTCTCAAAATCTTCACCGACAAAAAGGGCTTGTTCATAAAAAACCTTTTTTTCGCTTTGATTGGGGATAATTTGAAAATGAACCCAAAAGGAAAATAAATAAATCAAGACAAAGGCAAGGGAGGCCAAAAGAAAATAATTTAATTTTCTTTTCCATTGATCTTTATTTTTAAAGATTAAAAGAAAAAGAAAGATAGCAAAAAAACTTGCCCCTGTCCATTTTATTGAAAAGGAAGCACCAAGAAAAAAGCCGCTGAAAATCAAATAGAGAAAATTTCTTTTTTCATTAAATTTTAAAAAAAGATAGAGTCCCAAAAAGCCAAAAAAAATCAAAAAAATATCGAGCAAACCAAAACGCGATTGGACGATAAAAGCATTTTCAAAGATTAAAAGAAAAGACCCAATGAAACCTATTGTTTTTGAGCTTGTCAGTTCTTTTAAAAAAAGATAAAATATTAGTATTAATAAAATTCCGGCAATGAGAACCGGCGTTCTTAATAAATAAAAAGTTAAAGCCGGACACTTTTGACCGATTTCTTGGAAAGAGCAGGGAAGGGAAGGCGAGAATAATTTTACAAAACCCGCGATGATTAATTTTCCGAGCGGTGGATGGATGTCAAAAAAAGATTCTTTTTTTAAGTAAGCATTAACAAATTTTCCAAAGTGAAATTCATCAAAGACCACTTCGGGAGGATATCCAAAAAAGTAAAGGCGAGAGATTAAAGAAACCGAAAATAAAAAAAATAAAATGACAGGCGAGATTCTTTCGATTTTATTATTTTCTTTGAGCATATTTTTTGGTTTTTCTTTTATTCGTTTTTTTGACCCTAAATCAAGATTTTTTTTATTTGAACGGATTGCCTTTGGGGGGTTTTTGGGAATTTTATTTTTGGGATATTCCGTTCTTTTTTTATCTTTGATCTTCCGTTCTGAAACAAAAACGATCTTTTTTATTTTCGCTTTCTTAATTATTTATTTTATTTTATTTTTTGTAATTTTGCAAATCAAAAAAATAAAGAAAATTTCCTTTTCTTCTGATTTTTTGAGAGAGAAAATAGGGGATATTAAAAAAATAATCGAAAAAAAACAAATTACCACTTTTCTTTTTTTTCTTTTTCTTTTGGTACTTTTCTCCTTTTTGTATTTAAACAAAAATCTTTTTAAAAAATATTTGGGCGGAAGTTGCGTTTCTTTTTACCATTCTTATTTTGATACTGCTTTACATTTAACCCTTTTTCGCGTTTTTTCTGAAAGGGAACCCTTTTCGCTTGAACACCCCCTCTTTAAAGGAAAAAATTTAACCTATACTTTTTTTGCTGATTATTTTTCTTCGATCCCCCGACGTTTAGGGGCCCCGGAAGAATTTTCTTTTTATTTTCCTCAGGTTTTAACAATTCTCTTTGTTTCTTTAATGCTAATTGCTTTTTTGAAAAGATTTTTTCCTTTAAAATGGGCGATCGTTTGTTATTTCTTTATTTTCTTGGGTTCAGGCTTGGCTTTTTTGAATTGGCCCCAGACTTTTAACGTTGTTTTTTTACAGCAGGGCGGCGCTTCCTATCAAGAATTTTCTTGTTATGAAATGTTTGGCGAATGCCATCAAGAAGAAATTCCCGGTCTTTTGATTAAAAACGGAATTCCTTGGCGAACAACATTTTTTAATTTTTTTGTTTGGCAGAGACCTTTTATCTACGGCCTCGGACTTTTTTTAATGGTTTTATTTGGTATTTTTCTTTATTCCAAACAGATTTCTTTTTTAAGATATTCAATTTTTATCCCCCTTTTCTATTTTTCTCATTTGCATAGTTTGATTTCCCTTTTCTTTTTTATGGCCGTCTTCTTTTTTCTTCAAGAAAAAAAGAAAATTTGGTTTTTCTTTTTTCTTTTCGCTTTGATTTTTTCTTGGCCCTTTTTTATTTTCTTTGCAGATGCCGGTGGTGGAAAGGTTTCTTTGATGAGAAACTTCTTTTATTTCAAGACCGGTTGGTTGGCAAAGAGCTACGGTGATCCCATTTGGTTATTTTATCTTAAAAACTTTGGTTTTCTTTTAATTTTTTATTTTTTCTCTTTGAAATATTTGGATCGTTTCTCTCCTTTTTTAAGAAGAGCCTTTTTGGCTTCTGTATCATTATTGATTATGCCCAATCTTTTTCTTTTTGCTCCTCGCGATTTTGATAACAATAAAATTTTATTTTATTTTTGGTTTTTCGCTTCTATTTTTTCAACGTTTTTCTTAAGAGAATTATTAGAAGACAAAAAAAGGGATTTGGTTTTGGGCAATTTTTTTGTTATCGGCGTTGTTGTTTTAGTTGTCTTGATTGTTTTGCCCGGTTTTTCTGATTTAATTTTAGGATATTTTCACGTGAAAAATAATTATTTTTGTTATCGCGATACTAATCCCTTATTGAGGGAAATTGGGGATTTTATTAAAGAGAATTTACCAAAAAACGCTTATATTCTTTCAACGGGCAACATTGATGATATCGTCGCTTTTTATGCGGGTCGAAATTTATACGTTGGTTTTTCAAATTATCTTTGGTCGCACGGCTTAGCAGGTTGGGATCAAAGAGAAAGAGAAATCAAGGAAATTTTGAGAAAGGGCGATGTCGAGGCATTGAGAGAAAAAGGAATTTATTATATGTTGTTAGATAAGGGTTTAGGGGATTATTGGCGGGTTGGGGTTTTTAGAAGCAAATTTTTTGAAAAAGCAAAGGTTCTTTTTAGCCAAGAAAAAGAAAAGAGATATCTTTTGTATTTTCCACCAGAGAATTAGTTTTTCTTGATTTTTTCAAGAAAAAAACTTAAAATACAAAAATGAAAAAAATTGATATTTTTTTAGCCCTTCTTTCTGGTTTGGGCATTTCTTTTTTGCTAAAAGGGTTTTTGGAGGGATTTTTCTTTTATAAAAAAATAGAGATTTTTATTTTTTTGATTTTTCCGCTTTTGTCAATCTTTGGCCTTTGGGTTTCTTTTTTACTCGGAAAAAAATTTGTTATTTTTTTTCAACTGGGCAAATTTTTATTAACTGGCGTTTTGGCAACTTTATGCGATTTATTCGTTTTTAAAACTTTAAGATTTTTTTTGCCTTTTTCTTTTGGTTGGTTGATTGCTTCTTTTAAGGGGGTTTCGTTTTTGGTTTCGACATTTTTTAAATATTGGTTGAATAAATTTTGGGCTTTTGAAAAAAAGGAAAAAGCAGGGATGGGAAAAGAGATTTTAAAATTTTATTTAGTGACGATCTTGGGTATGGTTTTTAACGTTACGATTTTTTATTTTTTCTTTGCGATCGTCGGCCCTCTTTTTAATATTCCTTTATCATTATGGGAAACGATCTCCGTCATTTTGGCAGCGATAATGGTCGCCGTGTGGAATTTTTTGGGATATAAAATTTTTGTTTTTGAAAAATAAATGTCTAATGTTTTTTATCGCAAATATCGGCCAAAAAGATTTGAAGAATTTGTTAATCAAGAATATGTTATTCAAACATTAACCAATGCTATTAAAAAAGAAACGATCTCGCACGCCTATTTGTTTTCCGGACCACGGGGCGTAGGAAAAACAACATTGGCTCGAATTTTTGCCAAGGCGATTAATTGCCAAAAAAGAAAGATGGGGGAATTTGAGCCCTGCGATCAATGTCCTTCTTGCCAAGAAATTAATGAAGGAAAAACCCTTGATTTAATAGAGATTGATGCTGCCTCTCAGGGAAGGATCGAAGAGGTCCGCGATTTAAAAGAGAGAATCAAATTTTCGCCAGCTTCCTTGAAATATAAGGTTTTTATTTTAGACGAGGCCCATCAATTGAGTAAGGACGCGGCCAACGCTCTTTTAAAAACATTAGAAGAACCGCCCTCCCATGCCATTTTTATTTTAGCGACGACCGAAGTGCACAAAATGATTCCAACCATACTCTCGCGTTGTCAAAGGTTTGATTTTAAAAGATTAAAAATCAAAGACATTGTCCAAAATTTAGAAAAAATTTGTCTGGCAGAAAAAATTGAAACTGAAGCCGGTGTTTTAGAATTGGTTGCCCAAAACGCTGAAGGTTCTTTAAGAGACGCCCAAAATCTTTTAGATCAATTATTTGCTGTTTTTGGTCAAGATAAAAAAATTACCCTACAAGAGGTAAGATTGATGATTGGCTATGTGCCCTCGGAAATTGTTTTTAAAATCGTTGATTTTCTTTTAAGAAAACAATTAAAGGAAGCGATTTTTTATTTGAATGAACTTTATGAAAAAGGAATGAATTTTGAAGAGTTAACCAAAAAAGTTGTTTTGTGTTTTCAGAAAATTTTAGAGGCAAAGATTGTTAATGAGAGAATTGAAGATTTTGAAAGAGAGTTAACCGAAGAGCAAATTGAAAAGATTTATCAATGGGCCCACATTTTGAAGGAAGAAGACATAAGAAAAATTTTGGAAATTTTAATCTCAACCCTTGCAAAAATGAGATATTCAGTTTTTCCCCAATTGCCATTAGAGTTGGCTTTTGTTTCAATCATAAATTTGTTAAAATAAATTATCTTGCGGGGTCGTCTAACGGTAGGACAGCGGCCTTTGGAGCCGTTGATGTTGGTTCGAATCCAGCCCCCGCAGCAAGATTATCCGCTTCGAACTGATTTTCTTTAATAGAAGTTATATTTTTCTCATCGGCGCTTCGGCCCGAAGTCCCCGTCTGCTGAGTTTTATCTTTTAAGATTTCTTTTCTTTGATTTGTGAATTAAATTTGGTAAAATGATAGAGAAAGTTTGCGAGGGTTTAATTCCCGCAGCCAAGATCTAAGAGAACAAAAATGGTTCGCGAGTTGGATTTTTTCATTTATTGTTCAGTTATGGGAGTTGCTTTTTTATAGTTAGATCTTCCAGTCATTTTAACTTTCATATTCCCTTTACATTTTTTCGCTCGCCCGCCCCGAAGGGGCGGGCTCGCTTTAAACTTGAAGAAAAAAGAAAATTTTAATAAAATGATAATATATTGGCATTGAATACAAAATTAAAAGTTGGCGTGGTGGGCCTTGGACATCAGTCTTTGGAAGATCATATCCCAGCTATTAAAAATTCCCCAGATGTTGAATTGGTTGGTGTCGTTGAGGTTGATAAAGAAAAGATAAAATCTTTTTCTAAAGAAAATGAAAATATCAAAATATATGAAAATTTTGACGAATTGATTAAAAATCAAAAATTAGATTTTGTTATTATTGCCCTACCACATTACCTCCATTATGAAATTACTAAAAAAGCACTTTTGAATAAAATCCATGTTCTTAAAGAAAAACCGTTTGCCATTTCTTTAACTCAAGCTAAAGAATTAAAAGATTTGGATGAGAAAAATAAAGTTCAAATTGCAGTCACTCTTCAAAGAAGATTTAATCCAATTTATTCAACTTTTTTCCAACTAATTGGTAAAGTTGGAAAGCCATTTTATCTCAAAATAAAATATACTTTTTATACTGACAAACCCTATGAAGGATGGCGAGGAAAAAAAGAATTAGCTGGCGGAGGATGTCTACTTGATATGGGTTATCATATGGTAGACCTTTTAATGTGGTATTTTGGATTACCGGATAAAGTGTTTGCCGAAATGTCATGCGAGGCAAAAGAAGGAATAATTTACGATGCCGAAGATACTGCCCAGATTATATTTAAATATGAGACAAAAAAAATTTGGGGTTCATTGCTTGTCTCAAGAGTCATTCCACCAAAACAAGAATATCTTAATGTTTATGGAACAAGAGGAATTATTCACCTTGAGCGAGGTAAGATTGAACGATATTCGCCTGATGGTGATTTACAGGAATCGCTTAAACGGGAACACAGTTGGCCCTCGGCAGCTCAAGATCAAATTGAATATTTTGTAAAAGTAATCAGAGGGGAAAAAGAAAATATTAGTACTCTAGAATTTCATTTTAATCATTTAGCGTTTATTGAAGCGGCGTATAAATCAGCGAAAGAGCATAAATATATTAATCCAAAAGAATTTCTTAATCGATGATGAGACTAAAGAAATCTAAATTAGCAATTTTAGGCGGGTCGAAAACTATAGAAAGTAAGGGGCCACATTTTATTTGGTCTCTGATAAATAAACGGATAGAGCGTTCAGTTATTAAACAGCTTTATAAAACTATTTCTATTTATGATAAAAGTGGAATTTTTAAAGAATTTGAAGACGCTTTTGCTAAATATCATCAAAGAAAATATGCTCTCTTATGTAATTCTGGGACTTCAGCTATTCACTCAATGTTTGTAGCTGCTGGATTTAAAGAAGGAGACGAAGTAATTTGTCCAGCTTATACCTTTTTTGCCACCGTAACTCCACTTTTGTTTACCGGTGCCAAACCTGTATTGTGCGATATCGACGAAAATGGAAATATAGATCCTCAGGAAATTAAAAAGAGAATTACTTCAAAAACAAAAGGAATAATAATAACTCACATGTGCGGTGTTCCTTGTAAAATGGATGAGATTGTTAAAATTTGTAAAGAAAAGAATTTATTATTGTTAGAAGATTGCTCTCACGCTCACGGTGCAAAATATAAAGGAAAACCCGTTGGCACTTTTGGTGATTTAGCGGCTTGGAGTCTTCAGGGACCAAAAATTGTAAGTGGTGGAGAAGGGGGGATTTTAGTTACTGATAATGAAGAATTTTATTATCGGGCTCTGCTCTTGGGACATTATAATAAACGCTGTAAACAAGAAATTCCTAAAAATCACCCATTTTATAAATATGCTGTAACAGGAATGGGTTTAAAATATCGAGCTCATCCTTTAGCAATTGCTGTAGCTTATGAAATTTTCACAGATCTTGATAAACACCTAGAGATAAAAAAATTTCATGCCCAAAGGATGATTAAACAATTAAAAAGTCTTCCAGGAATTTCCTTACCACCCGCCTTCTTTAATTCCGAGATTGAGCTTTCTTGGTATGGATTTGTTTTTCAGTATAAAAGCGAAGAGTTAGAGAATCTTTCTATCGAAAAGTTTTTTGAGGCGTTACAATCTGAGGGTTTAAGTGAAATAGAAAGACCAGGCTCTACATGTCCTTTAAATCTTTTGCCCCTTTTTCAAAATCCGGGAGATCTTTTTCCCATCTATAAAAAATACCCCTTTTCTTATAAAGTTGGTGATTTCCCAAAGGCAGAAAAGTTTTATCAGAACGCAATTAAACTACCTGTATGGGCATTTCGAAAGGATTTAAAGTGGGTAAATTTATATATTGCTGGAATTAAAAAAGTAATTAATAACTCTCGTGATTTATTATGAGTAAAAATAAGAAAATAATTCAAAAAATAGTCTTAGGAGGTGTGATAGTTAATCAAGATAACAAAATTTTAATCTTACAACGAAATAAAGATGAAGAAGTTTTTCCAAACACGTGGGAATTACCAAGCGGGAAAAGAGAATTGTTAGAAAATTCTGAAAGGTGTTTGCTTCGAGAAATAAAAGAAGAAACAGGTTTAGATGTTAAAATCATAATGCCTTTTTCTGTTTTCGATTATCAAATTGAAAAACCAGAAGAGATTAGAGATACCACTCAAATAAACTTTTTAGTAAAACTAATAAAAGGCAATAAAGTAAAATTAAGTCCTGAACATCAAAATTTTGCCTGGATTAGCAAAGATGAGATTAACCAATATCAATTGTCAAAAGCGACAAAAAAAGTTATCCTTAAAGCCTTTGAATTAATCAAAAAATTAAATGGGTGAATTTAAGAAAAAAATAATTCCCTCAAATTATTTTTGGTTAAGTATTGAAGGTACCGATGCGGTTGGTAAGACTACTTTATTAGAAAGGATCGAAACATTTTTACGTAACCAGAGAAAAATAAATTTTGTAATCATAAAAGAATTCTCCGACTCTCCCTTTGGTGTACTAATAAAAAAAATTATTAAGGAAAAGAAATTCTTCTCTTTAGGAAATAAATTCCATTTCTCTCTTTCAGAAACTTTGTTACTCCTTTCCGATTTTATCTACCAATTTGAACAAATATTATCAAAATATCAAGGAAAAAAGAAATTATTTATTATTTCTGATAGAGGACCACATTCTTTCTTAACCTATCAACTTTTAAGAATCAAATTCCAATATCGAATTCCTTCTTTAATAATAGAAAATTGGATTAAGAATATTTTGCAACCTATAACATTTCCTCATTTTGCTATTCTTTTAACTTCGTCAATCAGTGATATTAAAAAGAGAATTATTGAAAGAGACGGTTTTGTGACAAAGAAAGAACTTTATTTTATTCAGAAAGTACAAAATGAATATTTGAAAATCTTTAAAGAAAATTCTTATTTATCGTGTTTAGTTTTAGAAAATCGAAATGGAAATTTTGAAAAAGTTGTGAAAAAAAATATCAAAAAAATAAAAGCCTTCATCGGAGTAAAAAACAATATGTGAGGGCTAAAAAACAATATGTGAGGGCTAAGACTGACTTTCTAACGCCATTAGCGCGCATTTCCGCGTTTCTTCACTAATGTTTTGAAGAGAGAGGAGTTCCTCCTTAGTAAACCATCGCGCTTCTTGATGTTCTTTTTTGTTAATTTTTAATACTTGTTGAGGATCGGGGACGCGGACGAGAAAATTGATTTGGGTTGTATCACGAATTTCAGTGGGGGTTTCGACAACATACTCAAATAATGAAATGGGTCGTTCCACAACGACTGATAGTCCTGTTTCTTCTTTAACTTCTCGGATAAGCGTTTCTATACTTGTTTCACCAAATTCACGTTTTCCACTAGGAAATTCCCAAATTCCGGGAAGAACATCCTCGTCTTCTCTCCGCTGGAGAAGTAATACTAAATTCTCTTTAATAATTACTCCACCAACAACAATCCGAAAGATACGCGGTATCTTTTGTTTTTTGGTCATATCAACCACCTCCTTTATGGTTAATGAACTACTAACATTATAGTAAATTATTCCTAAATTGTCAAAAATTCGAAGTTGATTTTTTTATCAAAATTTTCTTTTTTCTTTAAGTTTAAAGCTCGCCCGCCCCTTCGGGGCGGGCGAGCGAAAAATCGGGTTTGTCTGCCGAAGGCGGACTTAAGACGGGCGAGGCTTTGCCCCCGCCTGCTGATTCTCATCACTTTTTCAGGTTTTGCCTCTTTGATTTATGGATTAAATTTGGTAAAATGATGGTGAAGTTTGAGTGGGTTTCGTTCCCGCAGATAGATTTGAAAGAACAAAACTAGACCTTAAACCGGCTGGTTGTATTTTTTTTTATTTATTATCCATCTATGGGAGTTGAACTTCCATAGTATGGAGGAAAGATTTCAGAGCGCGATATGAAAACAAAGATAATTTGGAATTGTTAAGAGGGCTTTCTTTAAAAGAAAAACTTTTGTAAAATTTAAAATATGGGGATAAAAATTTTAAAGGGGAGAAAAATAAGAATTGAGAATCTTTCTCGAAAAGATTTGAAATTAGTAAAAAGTTTTTTGGATTATATTAATTCTTTAATTGAAGAAAATGCCCAAATTTCATTTAATAAAAAATTTTCATTAAAGGAAGAAAGAAAATGGATAGAAGAAGAGGTAAAAAATATCAAAAAGAAAAAAGAAATTGTTTTAGTGGCAAAAGATAAAAATAAGGTTGTTGGCATAACCAATATTCAATTGAGAAGGGGGCGTCAAGATCATGTTGGAGAGCTTGGTATTTCAGTGAGAAAAGAATATCGGGGGATGGGATTGGGAAGATATTTAATGAGAGAAATTTTAAAATTGGCAAAAAAAGAATTAAAACCAAAACCCAAAATTATTAGATTATCTGTTTTTTCAACAAATAAAATCGCTCAAAATCTTTACAGAAAAATGGGTTTTAAAATTGTAGCCAAAGTTCCAAAACAAGTTCAGTATAAGGGGAAACTTGTTGATGAAATAATAATGATTAAAAATTTATGAAAATTCAAAAACTATTAAAAGGATTGAAGAAATTAAACCTGCCCGATAGAAAATATATAATTTATGGAAGCGGGCCCTTGGGAATAAGGGGAATTAGGGATATTCATGATTTGGATGTGGTTGTTAGCGATGATTTATACAAAAAATTATTAAAAAAGTATCCTGAAAAAGAAATAGATGATGGAAAGAAAAAAAAGATTAAATTGGGCGAAATTGAGCTATTCCCGGCGAGTTATTCATTTATAAAAGATATTAAAAAAATAATGAATCGCGCTGATGTAATCAATGGTTTCAGGTTTGTTAATTTAGAAGATCTTTTAAAATGGAAAAGAAAAATGGGGCGAAAAAAGGATTTTGAAGATATTCAATCGATAAAAGATTATCTAAAAAAAACAAAAATAGAAAAGTACAACAAATTAATCAGGGATAATATTTTAGAGATTATAAGGAGAGGCGGAGACCTACCTTTTTGGAGGGTTTTAAATAAAAAAGAATTATTGAGAGAATTGAAAAAGAAAGTTCTGGAAGAAGCAAAAGAATTAATGAGAGCTAAAGACAGAAAAGAAATTTTAAATGAAATTGTTGATATTCAAGAATTGCTTGATAATTTGATTTTAGAATTGAAATTTAAAAAGTCAGAATTAAGAAAAATACAAAAAAAGAAAAGAGAAAAAAGAGGCGGGTTCAAAAAGAGATTGTTTTTAATCAAGATTGAAAGATATGAGAAAATATGAATATAAAACCTCGATAATTTTGAGGCCCAAAGCGCCGTATAATTTTGATGCCAATTTTCATAAACCTTCACATTTTCCCTCTTCTGATAATATCTGGGAGCCGGGTAAATATTAAATTTCAATGCTTTGGGAGGGTAAAAAATTAGGATCTGCCAAATTTTCATTTTATTCCAAAAAAGAGATTAAAAAATATGGATTCCAGATAATTTCTTTGTTAGATTTAAATAACTGACATAAAAATATGGCAAAGCAGTGGGAAAAAATTTTTAAAAAATATGGAAGGGTTTTTTGGAGCCAGAAGAGAGCATTTTGAAAATTGTCAAGATTTTCAAGAAAGAAAAGATAAAAAGAGTTTTAGATTTAGGATGCGGTTCTGGAAGACATTTGGTTTATTTTGCAAAACAGGGTTTTAATGTTTATGGAATTGATATTGCCAAAACAGGGATAGAAATGGCAAAAGATTGGTTGAAAGAGGAGAAATTAAAAGCGAATTTGGAAATCGGAGATATTTATAAAAAGTTGCCTTACAAAGATAATTTTTTTGAGGCAATTATTTGTACAAATGTTTTGCATCACAATAAAATTGAAAAAATCAGAAAACTAATAAAAGAAATGGAAAGGATTTTGGTGCCAAGGGGCTTCATTTATATTGTAGTGAGAAAGGCAATAGGAGTTAAAAACTGGAAGAAAGATAAAATAGTCATTCACCGATATAAAATCAAAGACAAAGTCAAAGAAGTAAAATATAAAATCATCGGCCATCGAATTTATGTTCCAATCGAAGGAGGTGAGAAGGGTTTGATTCATTTTTGTTTTAATAAAAAACTTATTCAAAAAGAATTTGAGAATTTCAAGATTTTTAAATTTTGGGTTGCTCGCGGTCACTATTATTTTTTAGGAAGGTTAAAATCAAAAAATGTTAAAAGTTAGAGAAATCAAGGCAAAATCGATTATTCAACGATCTAAATTAAACGTAAATTACGTGATAAATCCCTACGTAGGATGTGTTCATGGATGCATTTATTGTTACGCTCAGTTTATGAAAAGATTTACCAATCATCGAGAGCCCTGGGGAAAATTTTTAGATGTAAAAATTAACGCAGCAGACTTAATTCCTAAAAATTACGATAAATTTAAAAATAAATCATTTTGTATTTCATCAGTAACTGATCCTTATCAGCCCGCAGAAAAAAAATATCAATTAACGAGACGGATTTTAGAAAAATTAATCCCTTTTGATCCCAACTTATGTCTTATGACAAAATCAGACTTAATTATAAGAGATATTGATTTATTAAAAAGGTTTAAAAGATGTATTATCGGCGTCTCATTATCTCTTTTAAACGATTTAATTCGTAAAAAAATAGAACCCTTTGCGCCTTCAATCACAAGAAGAATAAATACTCTTGAGCAATTAAAGAAGGCTGGAATTAAAACTTTTCTTTTTGTTTCGCCACTACTTCCCGGATTGACAGATTGGAAAAATATAGTTGAAAAAACAAAAAATTTTGTTGATGAATTCTGGTTTGAAAATCTTAATTTATATCCAAACCTTAGATATAATATTTTTCGATGGTTAAAAAACTATCATCCGGAATTAGAATCAAAGTATAAAGAAATTTATTTTACGAGAAATAATTATTGGGATTTGATTGAAAAAGAAATCGAAAATTATGGCAAGGAAAAACTTTTGAATTTTAAAATTTATTTTCACAAGAAAAGTTTTTACTGTTTAATCAAGAACGATAAAGGGTTGAAAAGATTTAATTTTTAACCCAAGGAATAATAACCTTGAGAAAAACAAATGTTTTAAAAATGAATTACCTTTTTCATTGCCTCAAGGGTTTCGAGTGCGTTTTCTCTGGCAATTTTATTTCCTTCAGTTAAAATAAAAGAAAGATAATCTTTTTCTTTTAAAATCTTTTGCTTTTTTTCTTGGAATTCCGCTAAAAAATTTTGGACAATTTTTGTAAGTATTTCTTTAAATTCTTTCATTACTTTTTTGCCTGATAGGTGATCTTTAATAATTTGATCAATCAATTCAGTTTCTTTTTTTGTTTTTGCTAGATTTTTAGCGATTAGAATACAGCTTTTTAAGTTATCGGTCATTTCTCCTTCAAAAGCAGTTTGAGCTGATTTAATTTTTTGAGCTACTGTTTTCAAGTCATCGTTTAAAAAGATGGCGCCCTCCGGCAAACTTTTGCTCATTTTTTCTTTTCCTTTTAAAGAAAGAATTCTGATTTTTTTTATTTCGAGGGTTTGAGGAAGGGGAAATAGGGGACCATATTTTTTATTGAAACGACGAGCAATTAATCTTGTAAGCTCTAAATGGGGCAATTGGTCTTCGCCTACAGGAACTTTTTTGGCCTGATTGATCAGAATGTCTCCTGCCATTAAAACAGGGTATAAAAAAAGGAAGGTATTGGCATTTTCTGGTTTTAAATTTTTTAAGTTCTTTTTTAATTTTTGTTTGATTTTTTCCTTTAAGGTTGGAAGCCTTAAGAGTTCGGCAACGGTCACGTGTCTACTTAAAAGAAAAGCAAAAAAAGAAAGTTCTTTTCCGATCTCTGATTGAAGATAAATTTTTGTTTTTTGCGGGTCAATACCCAAAGCTAAATAGTCAACCAGTGTATTTTGAATATATTGTTTGATCACTTTTGGTTCGTTGTCGGTTATTGCGTGAAGGTCAGCAATAAAAACAAGGTTTGATTTGCTTTTATCTTGTAATTTAACAATAGGTAAAATGGCTCCCAAATAATTGGCAATCGTGAGATCTGCGGTTGGTCGAATACCAGTGAAGAGTTCTGTTTTGTATTTTAAAAAAGCCATATTTTATTATAACAAAAATTATTAAGAAATAAATTTTTTTTCATCTTGAAAAAAAATAAAAAAAATGGTAAAATATATTATCTTTTTTATACCATGAGAAAAAATTTTTTTCATTCATTATTAGAAATATTAAAATCTGCTATTTTGGCGGGAATTATTGTTTTGCCCATTAGAATTTTTATTTTTCAACCATTTTTGGTTCAGGGCGCCTCGATGGTTCCTCATTTTGAAACAGGAGATTATTTAATCGTCGATGAATTAACTTTTCGTTTTCGGGATCCCCAAAGGGGAGAAGTGATCATTTTTAAATATCCACTGAACCCTTCTCAAAAATTTATTAAAAGAGTAATTGGTTTGCCCGGCGAAACCGTTGAGATTAAAAATGGCAACATTTTGATCGACGGAAAAATTCTAAAAGAGAATTATTTGAAAAATACTTTTGTTTTTCACGAGACAAAAATAACTTTGGGAAAAGATGAGTATTTTGTTTTGGGAGATAATCGCGGTTCTTCTTTAGATTCTAGAATTTTCGGACCGGTAAAAAGAGATTTAATTATTGGTCGTGCCTTTTTCAAGGTCTTCACTTTGAAAATCTTACCCATACCCGCCCTAGAAGTGATAAAAATCCCTACCTTTGATTTCTATGTCCAAAATTAAATTTCAAAGACCAAAGGGAACGAATGATTTTTTAAAAGAAGATTTTTATTTTTTTGACATTATTTTCAACACATTCAAGAGAATAGTTGAATTTTATAATTTTTCTCGTATTGAGACGCCCATTTTAGAAGATGCCAATCTTTTTTTAAAGGGTGTGGGAAGGGTGACGGATATCTGCGATAAAGAGATGTATTGTTTAAAAACAAAGGGTGGTGATATTTTGGCTTTGCGACCCGAAGGAACTTCTCCTGTTTGTCGGGCTTATCTTGAAAATGGTTTGAAAGAATGGCCCCAGCCAGTCAGATTATGGTATTTTGGACCTTTTTTTCGTTATGAGAGACCTCAGGCGGGACGATATCGTCAGTTTTGGCAAGGAGGGGTTGAAATTATTAATGGAGAGGACCCAGGATTAGAGATTGAAATCCTGCAAATTTTTTTTAATTTTTTGAAAGAGTTAAAGATAAAAAACACGATCGTTGAGATAAACAGCATTGGTTGTTCTTCTTGTCAAGGAAAATATAAAAAAGTTTTAAATCGGTATTTAAAATCTTATGAAAAAGAGATTTGTGAAAATTGCAAATTAAGAAGGAAGGAGAATATTTTAAGGGTGTTAGATTGTAAAGAAGAAAAATGCCAGAGTATAATTAAAAACGCAGCCCAAATCATTGATTTTCTTTGTCCAGAATGCAAATCCCATTTTACTGCTTTTTTAGAGATGCTTGATCATTTAAATTATCCCTATAGTTTCAATCCTTTTTTGGTTCGAGGCTTGGATTATTATACAAGGACCATTTTTGAAATTTTCGAAGAAAGAAAAGAGAGCGAAGGGGGTCAAGAAAAAAAAATGGCCTTGATTTCTGGTGGAAGATATGATAATTTAATTCATACATTAGGAGGAGAAAAAACGCCCGCTGTCGGTGCTGCTTTTGGCTTGGAGAGATTGTTGGAAATTTTAAAAAGAGAAAAGTTGTTTTTACCCAAAGAAGAAAAGATTAGTGTTTTTTTAGTGTTGTTAGGAAATGTGGCAAAAATTAAGATCTTAAAATTGATGGAAGAGCTTTATCGAGAAAAGATTAAGTTCTTTTCCGGTATGGGGAAGGATTCTTTAAAAGCGCAATTAAAATTAGCCGATAAATTAAAAGTAGATTATTGTTTGATCATTGGTCAAAAGGAGGCCTTAGAAGGAAAGGTTTTGATTAGAAAAATGAAAGAGGGGAGTCAAATTTTAGTGAAAATGGAAAAAGTAATTGAAGAGCTTAAAAAAAGATGAAAAATTGTATTTTTTGCAAAATCATTCAGAAAACACTGCCCGCTAAAATTATTTTTGAAAACAATGATTTTCTTGCTTTTCACGATATTAATCCAAAAGCAAGATTTCATATTTTAATCGTACCTAAAAAACATATTTCTTCTTTAGAAGACCTAAGGAAGAAAGACAAAGAAATGATCGGTCAAGTTTTTTTCATTATTCAAGAAATTGCAAAAAAATTGAGATTAAATAAAAAAGGTTATAAAATTGCCATTAATGTCGGAAGAGGAGCGGGTCAATTAATTGATCATCTTCATTTCCACTTTTTGGCTGGCTGGAGGACAAAAAATCAATTAGAAAATCAAAAATTTCCTTAAAAATATGGCTTTGGTTGTTAGAAAAAAAGCAAAGGAGACACCATTGGATTTAGTTTATCGATTCACAAAAAAAATTTCCAAGAGCGGTATTTTAAGGGAGGCAAAGAAAAGATTGTTCAAAGATAGAAATTTATCTGAGACGAAAAAGAAAGAAAAGGCCCTTTATCGAGAAATGAAAATTAAAGAATTACAAAAATTGAAAAAATTAGGAAAGATATAAAAAATTAATGAAAGAAAAAATTCAAAGGGATCTTTGGTTGGCAGTTAAAGAAAAAGATGAAATTAAAATTTCAGTTTTACGCTTGCTCCTGAATGAGATCTCTAAAAAAGAAGTAGAAAAAAGATATCTTTTTTCAAAAAAAGAACCCTCTTTAAAAGAAGAGGAATTGACAAAAAAATCCCTTTTGGAAAAAGATGAAATTTTAAAAATTATTCTTTCTGAAATCAAAAAAAGAAAAGAGGCAATTGAAAATTTTAAGAAAGCAAAAAGAGAGGATTTGATAAAAAAAGAAGAAAAAGAAATAGAGATTTTAAAGGAATATTTACCCCCTCAATTATCAGAAAAAGATCTAGAGAAGATTATAAGAGAGACAATATCAGGATTATCAGAAGAGAAAATTAATTTTGGTATTTTAATGAAAGAGGTTTTGAAGAAAGTTTCGGCTCAAGCTGATCCTTCTCTTGTTTCTCAATTAATAAAAACGATTCTCGAAGAAAAAAAATGAGAGAGGAAAAAGAAATTTTTTTTAACCGTGTTCTTGACTTGGCTCAAAGGGTAGGGCTTTTTGATTATGCTCCCGTTAAAGGAACGATTATTTTAAAACCTTACGGTTTTGCCCTTTGGGAGTTAATTCAGAAAAAATTAGATGAAAAAATAAAAGCAATTGGCGTAGAAAATGTTTATTTTCCTCTTTTTATTCCTGAGAGATTATTGAAAAGAGAAAAAGAGCATATTGAAGGGTTTTCTCCGGAATTGGCGGTAGTGACGATTGCTGGTGGCAAAGAATTAAAAGAGAAATTAATCGTGCGACCTACTTCGGAAACAATCATCTATGAGATGTTTTCAAAATGGATTCGTTCTTGGCGGGATTTACCCTTAAAAATCAACCAATGGGTCAATGTGGTGCGTTGGGAAAAAAGGCCGCGACCCTTTTTGAGAACCACTGAGTTTTTATGGCAAGAAGCCCACACCTGTCATGAGACGGAGAAAGAGGCAAAGGAACATATAAAAGAAGTCTTAGAAATTTACCGGGATTTTTATGAAAAAGAACTTTCTTTGGCAGGTGTTTTAGGAAGAAAATCAGAGTTAGAAACATTTCCCGGTGCCAAAGAAACTTTTACTTTCGAGATTCTTTTGAATGATAAAAAAGCACTTCAGTCTTGTACCGCTCATAATCTGGCTCAAAATTTTTCAAAGGTTTTTCAAATAAAATTTAAAACCCGAGAAAAAAAAGAAGAATTTGTTTGGCAAACCTGTTGGGGTTTGAGCACCAGGAGTATCGGCGCTCTCTTAATGGTTCATCAAGATGAGAAAGGATTTATCTTTCCGCCCGCCATTTCTCCTTTTCAAATCGTTTTAATTCCTATTTTTACAAAGGACGAAAAAGGCAATGCCATTTTGGAAAAAAAGACAAAGGAAATTGAAAGCTTTTTGAAAGAGGAAGGTTTTCGAGTAAAATCAGATTTAGAAAGGGAAAGATCAGTTGGTTGGAAATTTAACGAATGGGAATTAAGAGGGGTGCCCTTAAGAATAGAAGTAGGTAGGAAAGAAATTGAAGAAAAGAAATTGACCATCGTAAAAAGAGACGATAGGAAGAGAGAAATTTTACCCTTCATTTCTTTGAAAAAAGTGGTAAAAAATAAATTAGAGGAGATTCAAAAAAATCTTTTTTTAAAAAGCAAAAGATTGTTAGAAGAGAATACCTTTGAGGTTTCAAGGAAGGATGATTTTGAAGATTTTTTAACAAAGAAAAAAGGTTTTGTTAAGGCCTTTTGGTGTGAACAGAAAGATTGTGAGTTAAAAATCAAAGAAAAAACAAAAGCAACAACGAGATGTTTGCCATTAGAGAATGAAAACCAAAAAGAATCACAAAAGTGTATTTTTTGCCAAAAGGAAGCTAAAAGAGCATGGATCTTCGCTTATTCTTATTAAAATATGATTTTTAAAAAAATTAATCATTTTTTTCAGGAAGGAATAGGAATAGATTTGGGGACGGCAAATTGCAAGATTTATGTGAAAAAGAAAGGTTTGCTTTTTTTAGAACCGTCGGTTGTGGCTATTAACAGAAAAACAGGAAAGATGTTGGCTGTGGGAAATGAAGCCAAAAAAATGATTGGTAAAACCCCCTCTCATATTAGCGCGATCAGACCCCTGAGGAATGGTGTTGTTTCTGATTTTGAGGCAACTGAATTAATGATCCATTATTTTTTGCAAAAAATAAAAAAAAGATCGCTTTTTTCTCCTTTATTGATCATTGCCATTCCTTGCGGTTTGACTGAGGTTGAAAAAAGAGCGGTTTGGGAAGCAGGAAAGGGTGCGGGTGCCAAAGAGGTTTTTTTAATCGAGGAGCCTTTCGCTGCCGCCATTGGTGTTGGTTTGCCGGTTGAGGAGGCCACGGGAAATTTGATCGTTGATATTGGCGGCGGTACTTCAGAGATCGCTGTTATTTCTTTGGGTGGTATTGTCATCTCAAGGGTTTTGAAATTAGCAGGGGATAGATTAAACGAAGATATTATTCAACATGTTCAAGAAAGGTATAAATTAGCCATTGGAGAAAGGACGGCCGAGGATGCAAAAATTGCTGTTGGTTCTGCCTTGCCGTTAAAAGAAGAAAAAAGTTTTGTTATGAGGGGTCGTAATATTGTTAGCGGTCTTCCTCAAGAAATTACTGTTTCTGGAGAAGAAATAAGAAAGGCAATGGAAAAAACATTAAAACAAGTTGTTCATGAATTAAGGGCAATCATTGAAGATACGCCCCCTGAGTTGATTTCCGATATTATTAAAAATGGTATTTATCTTTCAGGCGGAGGTTCTCTCTTAAGGGGTTTGGATTCTTTGGTCCAAAAAGAAACTGGTTTGAAAACAATCGTTGTTCAGGATCCTTTGATCGCGGTTATCAAAGGGGTCGGAAAAATCCTTGAAGAAATCGATAATTACAAAAGCGTTCTCGTTGAGGAAGAGGAATTCGAGGAATAAAAAAATGGATTTTGAAAAATTAATCAAGGAAATCTTCAATTTATCCTATTTTAAACCAGAAGGAAAAGAATTGGAAAAAATTTCTCAAGATTTTTCTCTTATTTTGTCTTATGTCGATAAAATAAAAAAAATACCCATAAAAAGTTCTCTTTTTTTCTTTCATGAAAAAAAGAAAGTTGAAGAATTAAGAGGCGATGATGATGAAAAAAAAATTAATTTTTCTTTGGAAAAAATAAGAAGGGCTTCTCCTTTTACTAAAGACAATTTTTTTCTGACAAAGAAGATTTTATGAACTTTGAGTCTTTTGATTTTGAAAAAATAAAAGAAGGGTTAAAGAAAAAGGAATTTTCCTGCCAAGAGATCGTTGATTTTTTTTTAGAAAAAATTAAAAAAGAAGATAAAAAAATTTCTTCCTTTCTAACGATTACCGAAAGATTGGCCAGAGAGAGCGCTCAAGAGATCGATGATTTGATTTCGCAAAAAAAAGAATTACCTTTTTTGGCGGGTTTTCCCTTAGCGATTAAAGATAATATTTTAATAAAAGATGTTAAATGCACCGCTGCCTCAAGAATTCTCAAAGATTTTCTTTCGCCTTATGACGCTACTGTTATTAAAAAACTTAAAGAGAATGGCGCTATTATTTTGGGCAAAACAAACTTAGATGAGTTTGCTATGGGTTCCTCCACAGAAAATTCTGCTTTTTTTCCAACAAAGAACCCCTTGGATTTAGAGAGGGTGCCGGGCGGTTCTTCTGGTGGGTCCGCAGCAGCAGTCTCTGCTGGTTTTATTTTGGGCGCTTTAGGATCGGACACCGGTGGCTCTATTCGTCAGCCCGCTTCCTTTTGTGGTATTTTTGGTTTAAAACCGACCTACGGAAGCGTTTCTCGCTTTGGCCTTATTGCTTTTGCTTCTTCATTTGATCAGATCGGTCCGATGACAAGAAATTTGAAAGATTGTGAAGCATTATTTGAGATTATCAAGGGAAAGGACGATTTTGATCAAACTTCAGTTGATTTAGAAAAAATAAAAAAGAAAAAAATAGATTTTAAAAAAATTAAAATTGGTTTACCCCGGGAATGTTTTTTGGGTGAAATTGATTTTGGGATAAAAAGATTAATAGAGAAAAAAATTGAAGCATGGAAAAAAATCTTTCAGTTTGAGGAAATTTCTCTTCCTCATACTGAGTTTGCTTTACCTTGTTATTATATTATTTCTTCTTGCGAAGCGGCAGCCAATCTCGCTCGTTATGATGGTATTCGTTACAATGTTTTTGAGCAGATTTATCATTCGGCAAAAGATCTTTTGGAATATTATTTCCAAACAAGGACCTTTGGATTTGGTCCAGAGGTTAAAAGAAGAATTTTAATTGGCAATTTTTCATTATCGAGGGGTTTTTATGATGCTTATTATTTGAGGGCTCAGCAAATAAGGAATTTAATCAAAGAAGATTTTCTTTCCGCCTTTGAAAAAGTAGATTTTATTTTTATTCCCACCAGTCCTACCCCGCCTTTTAAATTGGGAGAGAAGATTAAAGATCCGGTAAAAATGTATCTTTCTGATATCTTTACCGTTAGCGTCAGTTTGGCTGGATTGCCAGGACTTTCTTTTCCCATCGGAAATGTCGGTCATCTTCCTGTTGGACTTCAGGTAATCGCTCCATCTTTTTGTGAAAAAGAGATTTTTCGATTAATGAAAATGATTGATTTTTTTTAAAAAATATTTAAAATTACTCAAAGATGAAAGATGAATTATATTATCAAGAAAAAATAAGAAAAAAAATTGTCATTATTATTATTCTCTTGATTTTGAATGTGGTTTTTCTTTTGCTCAAGAAAATTTTATAATATTTCAAAACCTTTAATTCTTACTTGATTTTTTTTATTTTTTTGATAAGATTAAAATTATGAATTTACCTCCTGATTTTTTAAATATTGAGGAAATGAAAGAGTGCAATTTAGACAAGGGCAGGATTATTTCAAAAACCCATCCTAAGATGAAACCTTTTATTGGTGGAGTAAAAACGCCATTTTATCTTTTTGATCTAGAACAGACAAAAGAATATTTTGAGAAAGCGCTTTTGTTTTTAAAGGAAATGTATTGTGGAGGAAAAAAGATTTTGGTCGTCGAGACAAGACCACCTTTTCAGGAATTGGCCAGAGGGTTCGCTCAAAGATTATCCCTTCCTTATATTGTTTTTCGTTTTTTGGGAGGGACTTTTACCAATTTTGAAACGATTAAAGAAAGGATTGATTTATTAAAGAAAATGGAGGAAGAAAAAAGAAGCGACGCTTGGAAAAAATATACCAAGAAAGAGAGGAGTTTATTAGAGAAAAAATTGGAAAAATTAAATAAAAAGTTTGGCGGTCTTAAAGAATTGTCTTCTTTGCCCGATGTCCTTTTAATTTTAAATACAGAAAAAGATCAATTGGCTATAAAAGAAGCGCGCAGGAAAAATATTAAAATCGTTGCCATTTGTGATACCAACGCCGATCCTTCTTTGGTTGATTTTCCTATCCCTTGTTCTAATAATTCCTTGTCTGCCTTAAAATATGTTTTAGACAAAATTGAAAGTTTTTTGAAAGATAAAAAAGAAGATTCAAAAAAAAAATGATTGAAAAAATTAAAGAATTAAGAGAAAGGACGCAGGCCCCCCTTTCTTCTTGTCGCGAGGCATTGATAAAGGCCCAAGGCGATCTTGATAAAGCAATTGAAATCCTGGAGAAAGAGTTTTTGGTTTTTAAGGATAAAGAAGAAAAGAAAGAAACGAACCAAACAGGAATCATTGATGCCTACGTCCATTCAAACAAGAAAATTGGGGTCATTTTGCATTTGGGATGTCAGACGGATTTTGTAGCAAAAAATGAAATTTTTAAAAATCTTGCCCATGAATTGTGTCTCCAGATTGCTTCGATGGCGCCAAAAAGTATTGAAGATCTTTCTTCCCAATTATGGATTAAAGATCCGACAAAAAAGATATCGCAATTGATAAACGAAACAAGCGCAAAATTGGGCGAAAGAATTTCTATCGTGAAATTTGAAAGATATGAAATATGAGATTATTTTTTTTCTTCCGTTTATTTTTTCTTTGATTGGCCTTCAAAGAATGATTAAACAAAAAATGAAGGCTTTTTCTGCGATTGAGGTTCCAGAAAGCGAGCTTTATTTTTTAAAGAAGTGGAATTTATTGTTGAAGGGTTTGAGAAAGAGATTGGAAAATTTGCATCCCTTTGTCAACGATTCCTTTTTAATTTTTTTACAAAAAAATTTAAAAAAAATTTCTCTTTTTCTTTTATCGCTTTATAACAAGATAGCGTCTTTAAATCAAAAGATCGTTTGTTACTGGAAAAAAAATTGTTTTAAAAAAAAAGATGAGGACCAAAAGCCAGTGTAGCTCAAGAGTAGAGCACCGCTCTTGTAAAGCGGGGGTTGTCGGTGCAAATCCGACCACTGGCTCTTTAAAAATATACTTTTTATATAACTTTTTTTACATTTTTTATTTTGTCTTTCTTGTTTTTTAATTTAAATATGTTAAAATTTTAAAATGGATTTCAACGATAAAAGGTCGCGAAATTTTAAAAAAATAATTTAAAAAAAATGACCCCTTTGACCGGTGCGATTGATTATTCGATGGTGATTATTAATTATATTCCAACCATATTGTTTGCCTTGACCGTTTTGGTTATCGGATGGTTGGTTGCTGTAGCAATAGGAAAGTTAATTACTGAGATTTTAAAGAAAATAAAATTAGATGAATTTTTAGATAGTTATGGTTGGCATGAAATTTTAGAAAGGGCAAGGATCAAATTGAAGGTTTCTGAGTTTATTGGCGGGTTGATTAAATGGATTATTGTTATCTTGACCATATCTATTTTTACCGAGATTTTGGGATTGAATCAATTTACTCAGTTGCTTCAAAAATTTGCTACTTGGATTCCAACGGTTATCGTGACTGTTTTGATTTTAATCGTGGCCGTGATTGTTGCCGATATCTTAGAAAAATTGGTTCGTTCCTTTTGCGAGAAGGCCCAATTAAAGGCAGGACCATTTTTAGGAAGTTTTTTGAAATGGTTGATTTATGTCTTGGCAGTGATGATCGTTCTTTCTCAATTAAAAATTGGAGAAAAATTCGTAACCACCCTTTTTACCGGATTGGTGGCTACTTTTGCTCTTGCCTTTGGTTTGGCCTTTGGTTTGGGTGGAAAAGGTGTTGCTGAAGATATTTTGAGGGATTTGCAGAAAAAGATAAGCGAAAAAGAGTAAAGATTAAGCCTTAAAATTTTATTTTTTAAAAACGGCAAGGTTTTCTCTTGCCGTTTTTGTTCTTGACAATTTTTTTTTCTTTGATATCATTAAAAATATGCGATTAATAATTCCTTGTTCTTTAAAAATTGAATCATCATTTTGGTATTGCTCAAAAATGCCAACTGGGTAACTTTAGAGGCGGATGGTGGATGCCTTGGGTGAAGGAGGCGATGAAGGACGTGGCCAAGCTGCGAAAAGCTGCGGGGAGGTGCTGGCAACCTGCGATCCGCAGATCTCCGAATGGGGAAACCCAACACGAATTAAATTCGTGTTATCGCATTGTAAAACAATGCGAGGCGATACCCGGGGAAGTGAAACATCTCAGTACCCGGAGGAAAAGAAAAAAATTTTCATTCCCTGAGTAGTGGCGAGCGAAAGGGGAGGAGCCCAAACCAATCTGAAGTTTTCTTCAGATTGGGGTTGTAAGAAAATAGCGGAGAGAAATCTCGGCAAAAATTTCTTGGATACCTGAATGACCTGGAAAGGTCAGCCAGAGAAGGTGAAAGCCCTGTAAGGGAAATCCAAGAAATTTTGCTGGCTATTTTCTTGAGTACTGTAAGGCGAAAACCTTGCAGGAAGCAGGCAGAACTACCTGCCAAGGCTAAATACTACCTTCACACCGATAGCGAACTGAGTACCGTGAGGGAAAGGTGAAAAGAACCCCGGTGAGGGGAGTGAAATAGAACCTGAAACCATCACGCCTACAAGCAAGTCAGAGCTCAGCTTTTAAATTTTAAAAGCTGGGTGATGGCGTACCTATTGGAGCAGGAACCAACGAGTTTATCTCATCCGCGAGTCAAAGCGAAACGATTTCGCTAAGGCGTAGTGAAAGCGAGGGTGAATAGCCCGTTTAGCGGATGGGGTAAGACCCGAAGCCGGCGCGAGCTTGCCCTGGGCAGGATGAAGCTTATCGAAAGATAAGTGGAGGTCCGAACCGGTGGATGTTGCAAAATCCTCGGATGACCTGGGGCAAGAAGTGAAAAGCTAATCGAGCCCGGGAATAGCTGGTTCTTCCCGAAATAGCTTTAGGGCTAGCCTTCCAGATGTTTCCTGGGGGTAGAGCACTGGATGAGCTAGCGTGGCGTAATGCCAGCTAATTCAACCAAACTCCGAATACCAGGAAAACTTACTGGGGGAGTCAGACCTAGGGCGATAACGTCCTACGGTCGAGAGGGGAACAACCCAGATCCTCGGTTAAGGTCCCTAAATTTGAGCTTAGTGTTTTTCAAGGATGTTAAAACCCTTTGACAGCTAGGAAGTTGGCCTAGAAGCAGCTATCTTTTAAAGAGTGCGTAACAGCTCACTAGTCGAGGGTTTTAGCACCGAAGATACCCGGGACTTAAGCTCAATACCGAAACCAGGACTCTGTCTTTAATTTTTAAAGATAGAGGGTAGGGAAGCGTTCTCTTTGCGCTGAAGTCTGAGGCGCGAGCCCAGATGGAGCGAAGAGAAGTGAGAATGTTGGTATGAGTAACCGCAAAGAAGGTGGAAATCCTTCTGGCCGGAAACCCAAGGTTTCCATGGCAATGATCGTCAGCCATGGGTTAGGCGGTCCTAAGGTGAAACCCCAATTGGGTGTAGCCGAAGGGTTAGTGGGTTAATATTCCCACCCTCCAATCATTTTCTGAACAGCGACGCAATCTGACGTTTTGGAGGGATAACAGGTTTTCCTCAGGCGAATTTATTCGCCGATTCCAAAACAAAAGATTGCCTGGAAAAGCTGGTAGGGTTAAAATGATTGGAACCGTACCTAAAACCGACACAGGTGGGTTGGTGTCAGTGCACCAAGGCCAACGAGTGATACCTCCCGAAGGAACTCGGCAAAAAAGCGGTCGTAAGTTCGCGATAAGACCTCCCTGAATTAGTGTTTTTGCACTGATTCAGGGCGCAGCGAAAGTTTCTCTGGGGACTGTTTACTAAAAACACAGGCTCCTGCTATAACTCGAAAGAGGATGTATAGGAGCTGAAGCCTGACCAGTATCTAGGTGTTAATGTCGCAGGTCTTTGGGTTTTTTAACCTGAAGGCTTGGCGATTTAAGCCCTAGATGAACGTCGGCGGTAACTCTGACCGTCCTAAGGTACCGTAATCCCTTGTCGGGTAAGTTCCGACCCGCAGGAAAGGCTTCACTACTGGAGAACTGTCTCCGGGAGGCGCTCGGTGAAAATTCGAGGGGGGTAAAGACGCCCCATACTCGCACCAAGACGGAAAGACCCCGAGAGCTTTACTACAACCAGACATTGATTTTTGGTTTCAAGTGCAGAGCGTAGGTGGGAGGCGATGAAGTTTGGTCTCCGGGCCAAATGGAGCCGTCAATGGAACACCACCCATTTGAAATCTTAAATCTTATCTTTTAGAGACAGTGTCTGGTGGGTAGTTTAGATGGGGCATCTGCCTCCTAAAAGGTAACGGAGGCGCGCATAAGGTTGGCTAGCTCCGGATGGAAATCGGAGTGATAGGGTAAACCCATAAGCCAGCTTAACTGCGATTAAGACATTAAGAGCAGGTGGGAAACCAGGCGTTAGTGAACCGATGGTTGCTCGTAGGAGCGCCAGAGATCATCGGACAAAAGCTACCTCGGGGATAACAGGCTAGTAGGGCCCGCGAGTTC
>Ga0197142_1000288_pt1 | contig 46476 bp, 47 predicted proteins | sample GBS60_MetaG_FD_148614 | JGI IMG/M metagenome (GOLD analysis project Ga0197142, IMG submission 148614) | Sediment microbial communities from Great Boiling Springs, Gerlach, Nevada, United States - GBS 60_MetaG | ecosystem: Environmental > Aquatic > Thermal springs > Hot (42-90C) > Sediment... | reverse complement strand
AAGGGGAAGGTTAGGCTTATCTAATCTCCTTGGCTGTTAGTATGGATGATAGATATTTTGAGGCTGGTTATTTCGGGCCATACAGCGGTAGAGTGGCATACGAGACAGATAAGCTGTGCAACCTCAACCTTATGCGGGAAGAAATATCACCTTTAGGCGATGGAAGAGTCCTACACACGTATAGCCTGACTTATGGGGGTAGGGCTATATGCGACGAGCTTATAAAGGCATACCCGCAGGAGTATGAGTGTATCAGGAATTTTATGGTTAAAACTAAGGATGTTCAGGAAGGGGAGCTTGTAAAGGCTACAAAAACATGTATGTTGGTTAGGGTTTTCTTCATGGATGAGGTAGGGGAGAAGGCCAGCCGTATGGGCTGGCAACTCTCGAAAGAGGACATTAAGGAGGCCTTGGAAAACCTTGAGAGGATGGGGATTAGGTGGTGGATATAATATATATCGCGGATTATAAGATGAAGACGAGGAAGGAGAGCAGGAAGGTAAGGAGGATGGCAAGCTCCAAATAAATATGGATTTAGGGGAATAGCGGCCATGACGGGTTATATTACGATTTATATTGGTTTAGCATAATAGTTGCCCACATTCTATCAGATGTATGAGGGTTAGGGATTTAGAGCTTGATAGGGGTATGTCGGCCCGTGAGCTTCTCGGGATGATGGGTGAGATGGGGGGCTTTATGGGCGCCCACCTGGCCTACGCTTATGAGATCATCATGAAGATGCTCCAAGATGATGAATGCCTCCGCATACTCTCCTTCACAGGCAACATAGTCTCCACAGGATTACGGGGGATAATAGCCGACATGGCGAGGCGGAGGCTCTTTCACCTTCTCATCACAACGTGTGGCGCATTAGATCATGACCTAGCCCGTAGCAGGGCCGAGTATAGGGTTGGTAGCTTTGACTCGGACGACTATGAGCTGGCTGAGAAGGGTGTCCATAGGCTGGGTAATGTATGGATTGATGCGCCCAGTTATGGTGGTGTAATCGAGTCTGAGATGAGGGAGCTGGTTAAGGATCTCTCAGGCCCTATCGCCACCTATGAGCTGTGCTGGAAACTGGGTGAGAGAATATCCTCGGAGAAATCCTTCCTAACATGGTGTTGGCGTAATCAGATACCCGTGGTCGTACCAGGTATAGTGGATGGGGCGGTAGGATATCAGATATGGCTCAACAGCCGTGGTAGACTCCATCTGGATCTCATGAAGGATGAGACACTGCTTAACAATCTCATGTGGGATCACAGGCGTAAGGGAGGAGTTTTACTGGGCGGCGGCATCTCCAAACACCATCTCCTCTGGTGGACACAGTTCGGCGGAGAAGGCCTAGACTATGCGGTCTACATATCAACCGCCGACGAGTATGACGGCAGCCTCAGCGGAGCAAGGCCTAGGGAGGCGATAACATGGCATAAGATCTCAGCCAAGGCCAGACATATCTTTGTAAAGGCTGACGTCACGATCGCACTACCCTTCGTCTATCTAGCGATTCTCCAATCCCTGCCTGAAAACCCATGATAGCTGAGGGGGTGAACTTCTCTTTCCAACCCTCTCAGCCAGCGCATGTGAAAGCAGGGGCAGGGCTATGGTTGCGTCGCAGAAGCACTGGACAGCGTGTCCGTCAGGAGATTCCTTACCCCAGCTCTTCCCCTCCTCCAGAGTTGCGCCGGAAAGACCGCCCCAGTGGGGGTTATCAGTGGTAATCTGCACGGCATACTTGTGGGGTCTAGTCTCATAGAGGTTTCCGGACTCGATCACATCAACCGCCACGGCGGATAGCTGTATGAAGTCCTTTGGAACGCCGCCGCCTATGAATATAACCGCACTATCACTGTATCTCCCTCTTATCCTGACGAGGAGCTCATAATCCTTGAAATGGTCTATGAGAAGCCTAAAGTTATTGTTGTGATATCTATTTATCAGATAGGCCACACCATAACCACTATCTACGAGGGCTGGGCAGAAGACCGGGACGCCGGCCCTATATGCAGATGTTAGGATACCATCGATACCTTTACCGTCAAGCCAGCCACCCAGTAGATGGAGGAACTCGGCTGATGTATAGACTCTCCCCGTGTCTATGCTCTCCATAAACTCGGCAAGCATCTTCTCCATCTCAATATAATCGGACTCTTTCACATAGACATCGTGGAACCTGTATATGTTATTCTCACGCAACACCGTATCATCTATGTAGGGTGTGCCGATCCAGTAATTGAAGCCCATAGCCTCGATCAGATCCTCGGATATGTTGGCTCCAGTTGATACGAGAACATCCACCATACGGTTTTCAATAAGCCATTTAACTATCTTCCACTGCCCCGTCGTGCTGAGGGAGCCGCTGTATCCCATCATGATGACCGTATCCTTCGACTTTACAGCCATCTCCCATACGTCGGCGGCCAGTCCCAAGTTTCTCCCCTGAAAACCGGTGTACCTCATAGCTGTGAGGAGCTCCGAGATACTCTTCCGGCTTACCTGTATAGGCCTAAGCTTACTACTTAACAGCTCCTCTGTTGTTTTCGCAGCTTGCATGTTTTCAAGTAGAATCTATTAGCTTATAAAGTTATTAAAATTATGTGTGATCTTCTTCAAGTTAAACAATTTACAACTGTCAGCATGGACATCTTTATTGGATACGTCCTCGGCTTATCTATGGGTTGAAGCTGGTTAAAGATCCTGTCCACGGCTACATAACCTTCACGGAGAAAGAGATGCAGCTTGTAGATACTTATGCTGTTCAGAGGCTGCGGCGTATAAGCCAGCTCCCCCTAGTCCATCTGGTGTATCCGGGAGCTCGTCACAGTAGGTTCGACCACTCGCTTGGATGCTTCCACTTGGCTGGCGAGTTTGCCTCTCATCTTGGTTTAGAGGGGTATGAGGCGTTACTTCTGAAGACGGCTGCACTGCTCCATGATATAGGCCATACACCATACTCTCATCTCTTGGAGGGGTTGCTTGTTGAGAAAGGGCTGGACCATGAGATGCTCAGCGCTAGGATAATCGTGGAGGATGATGAGCTGGATGAGCGGCTTAGCGATGCGGGGTTGGATGTGGATGATGTAGTGGATATGCTGAGAGGTGGTAGAGGGTTGAGTCACCTGATCTCAGGCCCCTTGGACGTGGATCGGCTGGACTTCCTGGTGAGGGATTCATACTTCACGGGAGCGACTTACGGTGTGATAGATGTGAAGAGGATTATCAGACTCACCATGTTGTTGGATGATGGCCCCGCTGTTGACGTGAGGGGTATCGGCGCTGTGGAGGAGCTGGCCCTGGCCCGCTACCATTCTTTCACCAATATATACTTCCATCATGCGGTTAGGGCTGCTCAGGTGCTTTTTTTACATGGTGCGGAGAAGCTGGCCGAGCATCTTGATTTTGCTGGAATGAGTGTTGCTGAGTATCTGAGACATGATGACTATTCCATATGGTGTATGATGCGTGAGAACCGGGAGACAAGATGGGTTTTGGATAGGTTGGAGAGGCGGATGCTTCCTAAGAAGGTCTATGAGAGGGCCGCTGTGGGGGATATGCATCCTGTGATTGGTAGGAAGGGTAGGAGGAGGCTGGAGGAGGAGATAGCCTCGGAAAGCGGTGTGGATGCTGAAATGGTTTATGTTGACTCTTCACTGGCACCACCTCTCACGAGATATGGCCCCAGCGAGATCAGGCTATATTCCGGGGGGAAGATTGTTGAGGCTGAGTCATGGATTTTGAGGGAGCTGTCTAAACCCATTCACGTGGTGAGGGTTTACGTGGATAGGAGTGTTGATGACTCTGGTAGGGTTGGTGAGGCTGCTGAGAAGATCATCCCCCAGCTCTCAGGATAGACCGCTTCACCTGGCCGGCAACCCGCTCGGCCACCTCACGCTTGCTCCCAACACCATCCACAAGCACCATCCTCCCACTACGCACCAGTCTGAGATATTGACGCCTCACACTCCTCAAAAACTTCTCCCTCTCATAGATTTCTGACCTCCTAACCTTAAGCCTCTCAAGGGCATTCTCAACAGGCAGGTCTAAGAATATTGAGAGGTCGGGCTCGGGCGCTAGACTGTTTATCTGCTCCACCCAGCGGGGCCTTCCCGTGGTGGCCGACTGGTAGGCGATGGATGAGTGTAGGTAGCGGTCCGAGACAACCGTCAAACCCTTCTCCAAGGCTGGTCTTATAACCTTGCTGAGATGCTCCAGCCTATCGGCTGCGAAGAGAAGGGCTACTGTTTCCTCCGAAAACCTCAGACCGCCTCCGAGGTGTTTTCTCACCAGCCTACCCAGCGGGCCGCCGGTAGGCTCACAGGTGTAAACGGCCTTCACACCCACGGCCCCAAGCCATTTAGTGAGCAGACGGGCCTGCGTGGTCTTACCCGCACCATCCACACCCTCAAGGGCTATCAGCCAACCGCGCCTACCCGACATGACGGCCAGAGCTAACTCGGGCAAAATTTAAATGGAGTTGAGCGGTCATAGCCGCATGGACTCGAGGCATCGTGGAAAGGTTCTAAGCGGCGATGTGACAGATGGTCCTGAGAGGGCTCCCCAGCGGGCTATGCTCCGGGCTGTAGGTCTAAGAGATGCTGATTTTTCGAAACCATTCATAGGTGTTGCCAGCACATGGAATGAGGTGACGCCGTGTAATTTCCATTTGGACGGGCTTGCCAAGAGGGCTAAGGAGGGTGTCTGGGATGCTGGAGGCGTTGGGATACAGTTTACCACGATAGCCGTGAGCGATGGAATATCCATGAACACCGAGGGTATGAAAGGCTCGCTGGTTAGCCGGGAGATAATAGCCGACAGCGTGGAGCTTATGGTCTTCACCCAACGTTTTGACGGGATGGTGGGCATCGCGGGATGTGACAAAAGCCTACCCGGAATAGCCATGGCCATGGCTAGGCTGAACCTACCATCGATATTCCTCTACGGCGGCACCATAATGCCTGGAAAGTATAAGGGCCGTGACATAACCATACAGGACATGTATGAAGCCGTCGGGGCCTATAGCACGGGCCAGATGAGTTTACAGGAGCTTCTGGAGATGGAGAAGGTTGCATGCCCTGGCGAGGGCTCCTGCGCAGGACTCTACACAGCCAACACTATGGCCTCGGCGTTTGAGGCGCTGGGCATATCACTACCCGGCACAGCCTCAATCCCAGCCATAGACGATAGGATATACGATGCGGCCTACAGGTCCGGCGTCCAAGTGATACGTCTGATGGAGAACGGTATAAAGCCGCGGGATATTATGACCTACGAGGCCTTTGAGAACGCAGTCACCACTGTATGCGCTATGGGAGGATCCACCAACTCCGTCCTACACCTACCCGCCATAGCCCATGAAGCCGGCGTAAAACTCTCCATAGATGAATTCGACAGAATCAGCAGGAGGACACCCCACATAGTGGATATGAGGCCCGGCGGCAGGTATGTCATGGTTGACTTGGACAGGGTTGGGGGAGTTCCGGCTGTGTTGAAGAAGCTGCTGGAGGCCGGTCTGCTACACGGCGATGCATTAACCGTGACGGGGAAGACCTTGGCCGAGAATCTTAAGACATTCAAGGGATATGATGGGGGCGATATTATCAGACCATTACACAAACCCCTACACCCGACAGGCGGCATAGTAATTCTAAAGGGAAACATAGCACCTGAGGGTGGTGTAGTAAAGGCCACAGCCTCCATAATACAGAGCTTCAGAGGCACAGCCAAGGTCTTCAACTCCGAGGAAGAAGCTTACAGAGCACTCCTCAAGAGGGAGGTGGAGGCCGGCCAGGTTATCGTGATAAGGTATGAGGGGCCGAAGGGCGGGCCTGGCATGAGAGAGATGCTGGCCGTCACCGCATTAGTTGTAGGTCAGGACCTGAAGGAGAAGGTAGCCCTCATAACTGATGGGAGATTCTCAGGAGCAACCCACGGCCTCATGGTCGGTCATGTATCACCCGAGGCAGCTGTGGGAGGACCGATAGCGGCTTTACGGGACGGCGACACCATAGTTATAGATGTGCCCAGCAGGAGGCTTGACGCTGAGCTAAGCGATGAGGAGATCAGGAGGAGGCTGGTTGAGTGGAAGCCGCCGAAGCCTAGATATACGTCAGGTGTACTGGGCAAGTATGCTAAACTCGTAGGCTCATCAGCCCAAGGGGCCGTATGCTCCTGAGAAGCCCCATTCATGTTTTTGTGTAAAGCCTTTTAAATCCCTTTATGGGGTGTATGGCTAGATATGGGGGTGCCGGCTGCATGGCTCAGACAAAGCAGGAGTGGGAGAGTAAGCGACAGCAGGTTGTCCAGCTACTGGAGACCATCATCAACGACACGGAGACCCCCAGAAACATCCGCCGCGTAGCCAAGCAGGCCTCCGAAGAGCTTTTCAACGAGAAGTATGTGCCAGCCGTCCGGGCCGCCAACTCCATAGACATGATTGAGGAGATCATCAACGATCCAAACATGCCGAGCTTTACACGAACCCAGCTCTGGATGGTTATCAGCATCCTTGAGACGATAAGATCATCCCACACATAGAGTAAAATATTCGAGAAGAGAGGAGGATTGAGTCCTAATGAATAAGGCTGTAAAGTATGGGCTGGTGCTGGTGGGGGTTTCAGTCCTAGCCTATGCTCTCGGCCTTAACCCCAGACAAGCTGTGTCGCTCATAGTTCTCGGGGGAATGATAGGAGCCACCCTCATGTTCTGGAGATTCAGACTCGTCTTCGCCTTCTTCGCACTAACCATCATGCTGGGAGTAAACCTCCTTGAGGTAGATCTGCTAATAAAATTCGCCCACCTAGACACCATCCTCTTCCTAGCCTCTATGATGGTGATTGTCGGGTATCTCGAAGAAGCCCGATTCTTCGAGGTGGTAATAGATAAACTGATGGTCAGGCTGGGGCGGCGGCCAACGGTTGTCATGCTCTTCTTTATGGCCATGTCAGCCTTCCTCGCAGCCCTAGTAGATGAGGTGACGTCGATACTGATCATGGTGGCCATATTGCTTGACTTCACATCACGCTACAAGCTCAACCCCGTCAGGTATATAATACTGTCAATATTTGCCACCAATATTGGAAGCTCGGCCACCGTGGTAGGCAATCCGGTTGGAGTGTTAATAGCCTTCCAAGCTGGGCTGGGCTTCGGAGATTTTCTACGATGGGCTACACCGATCTCAATCTCCTCTCTGGGCCTAAGCATGGTGGTCGCCCTCTACGCCTTCAGAAAGGAATTCAACAACCTTGCAAAAGCCATGAAAGAGCAGCCGGTTATGATAGCCAGCCACGATATTAAGGGTGATCCCGATATCAGAAAGCCAGCATTAATATTCATAGCCACAATAGCAGGACTGGTGCTCCACACACCCATAGAACAGGCCCTAGGGCTTGGAAAAAACGCGATGCTCCTCGGAGTCCCGTTTTTCTTCGCAGCGATGGTCCTACTCATGGAGAGGGAGAGGGCTAGGGAGCTGGTGGAGAGACGGATAGATTGGTGGACCCTACTCTTCTTCATGATCTTCTTCTCAAGCGTGGGAACCCTCAGCTACACCGGTGCGGTGGAAGTATTCGCTGAACTAATTTACAGGATTGGAGGCGATATACTACCATTAATGATCATAGTCATGGTTATTGGAGGTCTCATGTCAGCCTTTATGGATAATGTCCTAGCAGTGGCAACCTGGATACCTATCATACACCAGTTGGGAGAATTCGGAATCAACAACTTCCCACTATGGTGGACAATGCTCTTCTCCGGGACATTCTGGGGAAACCTAACAATTATAGGAAGCACTGCCAACATTGTAGCGGTTGGGATGCTCGAGAGGCGTGAGCGAATCCACATAACCCTGCGGGAGTGGATAGGCGTAGGTGCGGCTGTGACATTACCCACAGTCGCATTAGCCCTGCTGCTCCTTATACTACAGCTTCCTCTAATGGTCTAGTCCCGCTGAACGCCGGCGAGTATGACTAGCCTATCCTTCTTTATCGCAACCCATACCTCATAACCGTATTTCAGCAATGTCATAAAAACATCATACCATGGGAAGTAGGATGGATCATCCACTCTTATCTCAAATCCACCATACTCCGTGTTGACCTCACCCAACTTCCCAACCTGCAGCTCGAGACAGGTTTTAAGATCTGCGACAGGTTTTTCAGAGGTGAGCTTACCGCCTTCATTGTTGTCTCTGGCAGCATAGGGGATGTTATACTGATACATTTTCGGCTGAAGCCACACTTGCGACCATATTTAAGACTTACCTTATATTTGTGCAGGCCTGTAGATAGACGCAATGCTGGCGGTGGCATATCAGGGGGAGAGGGGGGCATACAGTGAGGAGGCAGTCTACACCCATTTCGGACCAGACGTTAAAGCTGTGCCCTGCAGGACTATCCGGGAGGTCTTCAACAACACTGAAGCCAGGACGGTTGACTATGGGGTTGTTCCGGTGGAGAATTCGATTGAGGGAAGTGTTTCCGAGACTTATGATATGTTCCTCACGTCAAGTGTGAAGGTTGTGGGTGAGATAATCCTCCGGATAAGCCATTGCCTCATAGTGAATCCTGAGACGGAGCTGAAGGATATACGGCTGGTTTACTCACATCCTCAGGCGCTGGCCCAGTGTAGGGGGTTCATAGCATCTCTGGGAGCTGAGCTGGTGACAACCTATGATACTGCAGGCAGTGTGAGGCTTATCAAGGATAAGGGGTTGAGAGATGCGGCGGCCATAGCGAGTGAAAAGGCGGCTGAGATCTATGGTATGAGAGTCCTGGCCCGTGGGATTGAGGATTATGGGAGGAATTACACGAGGTTTCTAGTTATATCAACCCGTGAGGCCGAGTCTTCAAAGGATAGTAAGACATCGATAATCTTCTCCACGGCCCACATACCCGGGGCGTTATACCATGCTTTAGGCGCCTTTGCAAACAATGGACTCAACCTCACTAAGATAGAGTCAAGGCCTACGAGGCAGAGGCCCTGGGAGTATTACTTTTTCGTGGACTTTGAAGGCCACCAGGATGATGAGCGGAGCAGGAAAGCCCTCTCCGAGCTGGCTTCTAAGGTTATCTTCCTAAAGGTTCTCGGCTCCTACCCACGGGCCAGGGTTGAGCTTTAGCCTAAACGATGCCCGGCCAGCTGCTCATACAATGTTATCAGTGACTGTGTCCCATCAAACCCATGTCCCATCCCATCGCAAGTCTTCACCAGTTCAGATACAATATTTGCACCAAATAACGGAAGCCCCAGCCTCTCAGCCACATCTCTCAAAATCCTCAGATCCTTTTTGAGATGCTCGACCTTGAAACCCGGCCTGAAATCCCTCGCCACAATCTTAGGCCCTAGGTTGGTGAGCTGCCAAGAGCCTGCAGCACCAGAACCGACCACCTCAATAACCTTCATCAGGTCAAGACCAGCCTTGGAAGCCATCATGAGCGCCTCACATGTGGCCAGCAGGTTCACAGCCACAAGTATCTGGTTGCAGAGCTTGGTGAAGGCGCCCATGCCGGAGCCTCCCATATACACTATGGTCTTTCCCATCGTCCTAAAGACTGGTAGGACCCGTTCATACACCTCCCTAGACCCTCCCACCATTATGGTTAGGCTACCTGCCTCCGCCGCCATCGTGCTGCCAGAGACCGGCGCATCCAGCATCTCCACACCCTTCTCATCCAGCTTAGCGGCCAGCTCCCTCACCGTGAAGGGTGAAATCGTGGACATGTCAACTAAGACGCCGCCCCTACCTAAACCCTCCACAACTCCGTCGGCCCCGAGAACAACCTGCCTAACCTGAGGCTCATCAGGCAGCATTGTTATCACTATCTCGGATCTCTCAGCCACATCCCTCGGAGAAGACCCAGCCCATGCACCGAGAGCGGCCAGCTCATCCACTGGACCCCGACTCCTATTATAGACGTTCAACGAAAAACCATGTGCGAGAATTCTCTTAGCCATGGGTTTCCCCATAAGCCCCAACCCTATGAAGCCTACAGAAGTCATGGTCGTGAGACCTGGCGCACCCGATAATAAGAGTATAATACAGCACCATTCTATCTAATGGTGGATATGCAATATACCTCTTTGGGTAGAACCGGAGTTAGGATTTCCAAGATAGCTGTTGGAACATGGCAGTTTGGATCCCGTCAATGGGGTTATGGGGTGGAGTATGGTCGGAGAGAGTGTATTGAGGCTATCCGCAGGGCATTCGAGCATGGTATCAACTTGGTGGACACGGCTGAGGTCTACGGCTCCGGCCTCTCTGAAGAGATTGTAGGTGAGGCGGTCCGTGAGTTTAGGGAGGAGGTGCTGATCGCCACTAAGATTTTACCCATACGCGCCACGTATGACGGCACAATCAAGGCTTGTGAACGAAGTCTAAGAAGACTAGGCGTCAAGACGATAGACCTCTATCAAATCCACTGGCCCAATCCGCTCATCCCAATATCCCAGACCATGAGGGCTATGGAGAAGCTTGTGGAGATAGGTAAGATATCCTACATAGGGGTGAGCAACTTCCCCCGCCGCCTGCTGGAGAAAGCCCGCAACGCCCTCAAGAGAGAGGACATCGTATCAAACCAAGTAAAATATAATTTACTGGAGAGGGGCATAGAGAAGGATTTACTCCCCTACGCTGAGAAGGAGGGCTTGACGATCCTCGCCTACAGCCCACTGGCCCAAGGACTTCTTTCTGGCAAGTATACGAGGAGCAGGCGGCCACGAGACCTGATAAGAAAAGTGAACATACTCTTCGACGGCTGGAACATGGGGAGGATTGAGCCGGTCATAGAAGCTCTCCGTACAATAGCTGTCAGGCACGGTGTTTTACCGGCCCAGATAGCCCTCAGATGGCTCATAACCAGGGAGAATGTCTCAGCCATAGTGGGTGTGAAGAACTCTGCTCAGGCTGTTGAGGCCGCTGCAGCAGCCGACACCGCATTATCCGAGGAGGAGTATGAGGAGCTTGACAGGCTCTCTAAAGCCGTCAGGATAAGCAGAGGCTTGAGTTATCTCAGGGTTTTAGGACGGGTTTTCAGATAAAAGAAAAATACTGGCGGTGGGATCTAATGTTATGACCGCATTAGCCCATCACCTAGTAAACCTCGACTACAAGGCTATCACCGAGAAACTCACCAAGTTCATCTCAGATTATGTGGGATCTTCAGGCGCAGACGGTGTTGTCATCGGGCTAAGCGGGGGCGTTGACTCTTCTGTCGTAGCCACCCTCTGCGTCAAAGCCCTCACCAAGGACAAGGTACTTGGACTCATAATGCCCACCGCCTTCACACCACATGAGGATGTGAGGGATGCGGAGTGGCTGGCATCCTGGCTGGGAATCAGGTACAAACTTATACGGATAGATCCCATCGTAGAAGCCTATGCCGGACAGCTGGGCCAGAGCCCCCAAGATCCCGCAGCCAAGATGGCCTTTGCGAATCTGAGGGCCCGTGTGAGGATGTCCGTTCTATATTTTTATGCCAACATGCTCAACTATCTGGTAGCTGGGACAGGTGATAGGAGTGAGATATTGATCGGCTATTTCACGAAATATGGTGATGGTGGGGTGGATTTCCTACCTGCAGCCGGACTTTACAAGACCCAGCTCCGATACCTGGCCAGGAGCCTTGGAATACCAGACCGCATAGCCTTCAAACCCAGCAGCCCACAGCTATACCCGGGCCACCGCGCCGTAGATGAGATACCCGTAGACTACGACGTCCTGGACAAGGTTCTATACCACCTGTTCGATGAGGGGAGATCTACACGTGAGGCGGCTGAGCTCGCCGGCGTATCACATGAGACAGCCGATAATATCTACGGCCGTTATCTCAGGACAAGACATAAGAGGGAGATGCCTGCAACCCCTCCCAGAGATTAAGGGATGGTTTCACAACCTGAGGATTATGTGAAGAGGATGTCCGACGCCCTTAGATCTGGGGCTAGGATGCTGTCTGATGTTTGCCCGGTTTGTAGTAGTCCTATCTTCGAGCTTGATGATGAGCTTTGGTGTCTCAAATGTGAGAGGAGGGTTGTGAGGGTGAAGGAGGAGACCGAAGCGATGGCAGCTTCTACTCCCTATGTCCTTACCCGTCTTGAGGGGGTTATAGCCTCTAAATTAGACGAGCTAGCCTCGCTTCTAAGCAAGACCATGGACCCCATGGAGGTTGTCACAGTCACCCAAGCGATAGACAGGCTGCTGGAGACGCTGGCCAAGAGCCGTCGTATAAGTGAAGAAGCGCAGGGATGAAGTAGTAAAGGTCTCCACACTCCCATAATAATACTAAGAAAATCTCGGGATAAGCTTTCAAATATGTTCTTGATATGTGTATGAAGCATCTTTTCCACCTCTCTAAACGGAATAAGTTAAAGAACATGTGCAAAAATAGATTTTATCCAGCCTTCAAATGTGGAAAACTACCGTTAAATGATCACCAGATTAGCTAATTTGATACAGTCTTAGAGATTTCACGTAATACCTGCACTTCATAAGCCGCTACACCGGGAGAAAAAGCTGAGAGCTTATACAGCCAGCTTCTTGCGGTTTCCACAGGAAATAAAGGGGTTGAAAACGGCGACTACATGTGAAGAGGCAGAAGTGAAATCCTGTCAAAGTCTGGAGAGCAGAAAACAGCTGAACACACTAATAGTATTGTAAGGTCTTCACCGCTTTGAGGAGATGGTTAAAGCGTCTATTGAAGCCATAAGCTGGGGGAGCCACCCCATAGTTTCCGATGGAGGACTTTCAATGTGGAGAGACTAGGAAATAGTTTAAATGATTAGCCTTTGTTCATTTACTACATTTTTCTGTACAAGTCTAACTATAACCTCTAACAGTATAAAACCAATGGAGAGTGCTTGAATCGCCGCAACATACAAATCCATAATGATGAAAGTCTCATCGTATATCGGAAACAAGGGGGTCGGAGGGATCCTCTGGAAGAGATCATTGAAACAGTCGCAAACCCAAAGACAGCCGTAATACTGCGGCCCGAGTATCTTAGGACTGATTACATACCCAATGAGCTTCCACATAGAGACCAGCAGATAAGGGCACTGGGGAGATCTTTGGCCCCGTGCCTTAGGTTGACGAAGCCGTCCAACATATTCGTTTACGGGAAGACTGGGACGGGAAAAACGGCGGTATGCAGGTATGTGTTCGGGAGATTCTCCCGTGAGATGCTGGAGAAGGGCTCCCAGGTAAGGTTCGCCTATGTCAACTGTCGTATAGCAGGCACTGAATACCGCATCCTGGCCGAGATATGTGCGGCGGCCGGCGTCTCAGTCCCTTTCACAGGCTTGTCAAAGGGTGAGGTCTTTAACAGGCTTGTGGACGGGATCTCTAAGATGGGGATGTGCTTGGTTGTTGGACTTGATGAGATAGATGTGCTCGTCAAAACCTATGGGGATAATCTTCTCTACGAGTTGACAAGGGGTTTCGCCGGCGAAAGCTGGGTATCTATTGTAGGTATTTCCAACGATCTCATGTTTAAGGAGCGGTTGGATCCGAGAGTTCTTAGCAGCCTGAGCGAGGAGGAGCTTGTGTTTCCACCCTACACAGCTTCCGAGCTGGCTGATATCCTGAGGGAGAGGGTGGTCTTAGCTATGCGGCCGGGGTCGGTTGGTGATGATGTTGTCGGATTGTGTGCCGCCTTGGCTGCTGCGGAGCATGGTGATGCTAGGCGTGCCCTCGACCTTCTACGTGTATCGGCTGAGTTGGCTGAGAGAAACGGCTCGGCCAAGGTGGGTGAGCAGCATGTTAGGCAGGCACAGATAACCATAGAGAGAGGCCGGGTTCAGGAAGTTCTCTCATCACTCCCACTTCACAGCCGTCTCGTCATCTTGTCCGTTATGTCCGTCTCTAGATCCGGTGATGGATACACCTCCTCAGGCTCGCTCTATGCACGGTATCGTGAGCTATGCGGGAGAATTGGGCTAGAGCCCCTAACCGATAGGAGGGTGAGTACACTTGTCTCGGAGCTTGACATGCTGGGGATAGTCAGCTGTGATCTAGTCAGCTTTGGGAGACATGGTAGAACCCGTAAGACAAGGCTGACCATAGATCCGGCCGAGGTGAAGGCAATCTTCGGAAAGGATGAGCTCCTCTCATCTCTCCTCGAATAGGCTAACGGCCCTTAGATGGGCTTCCCTGAGGGGAGGCGGGTATTCCATGTTGAAGAGCTGTATAACACGCCTCACATCGCCGATTGAGACCCCATATCCTTGGCTCACATAGAAGGGCTTGCCCTGACCGACCTTCACAGCATAGCCGACCACCGTATCCTGGTATCTTATCTCGGCTACACCCTCTTCATAGGAGCCCACCTCGCCCACCAGAAGTTTCTTGGCAACCCCCACCGAGGGCCTGCCCAGTAGGAAGCCGAGGAAAGTGGCCAGTCCAGCCATACGGGGATGGGCCCTGCCATGACCGTCTACCAGAAGAACATCCCAGCTGGCTGATAGACGTCTGACCGCCTCGGCCATGGGTGTGAACTCTCTGAGGGCTAGAAAGCCTGGCATGTAGGGTGCGGCCGGACGGCCTATCACATGAGCGGTCTCAACCACATTCCCGCTCCCACACTCGTAGACCAGTGCGAGTGCTATGCAGTCTCCATTCCTGTAGGCGACATCAACAGCAGAAAACGACCTTATTTCATGGATCATCTCCTCGGACGGGTAGGCGATCCGGGCGACAGCCTTCTGGATCTCAGCTATCAGATCTAGTATGCCCTCAAGCTCAAGGCTCCGTGACGATGAACTCCTCATCCCCATGCTCCGCAGCCGCCCTCTTATAGAGTCTCAGCCCGAGTCTCCTATGCTGGGATATAACCACCAATCTCTGGGACACCCTCTCGGCTTCGGCTTGGACTATCTCTGGGATGCAGTGATGGATGACGGTGAAGGAGAATACATGGGTGAAGACCTTGTCCCGAAAGGGTAATCTATGGCCGTCGGCCTGTATGATATGCTGTGGTCCCCTCATCTTCGCCCTCTCCAGCATCCCGGCCGAAAGGTCAAGTCCAACATAATCTCCTTCCCATCCATGGCCGGTCATGTATTCGTAAAACAGGCATGTGCCGCAGCCGATATCCAAGATCCGACCGCATTTCCTCAGGTCTAGGAACCGTGATACCGTATGGTATTTGCCCATCTGCTCGCCGCCGTAGAGCTCATCATAGGAAAGGCTTAACAGGTCGTAGCCCAGCACTGCATCGCCGTCCAATCCAAGGGTGAGCATCTTGAGGGAGGTAATATACCCAGAGGCTAGGTGGAAGCTTTTGAGGGAGTTTAGGGCTAGGGCTATAAACCTGATGGAGCATCTTGAGGCTGAGGGCTTCACATGTATGGTCTATGGGAGCGTGGCCAGAGGTGATGTCTCACGATCAAGTGATCTTGACATTTTCATCCCCCACACAGTCTCCCCACAACTCTTAGAATATGCCATCCTGAAAAAGACGCCAATAGTAAAACGTGTCATAGCGCAGGCCACGCCATACTATGCTGTAAAGGCATACCTCTACATAAGCGAGAAAGATACCGTATCCTTTCCCCTCACACCGCTTACGAGTGAGGAGATGGATTTCTACAAGCTGGCTGCTTCGCTGGCTCTTGACGAGTTGAGGAGAGACCTTAGACGGCCGGGTATCAATAAGAATCTTCAGCTGATAAAACCCACATCCTATGGGCATATAGAGCTTCCAGTGTTGAAGTATCTCGGTGAGTCCGCCAAGCTGATTGGAGTGTCGCCTGAGACGATAATGGGTAGGGCTAGGGTGCTTATGAGGAGGAGGGAGAAGGGGCGGACGGGCCTGTATAGGTCTATGGAGCTGGGTGAGAAAATCTCATTTGAGGAGGCTTTGAAAATGCTGGAGGCTAGGAACCCCTCCCTGAGGAAGAGGCTTGCATGAAGGTGTCTAAGATAAGCCCGTTGAAGAGGCTTGTGACGGTCACTCCTGAGACTACCTTGGATCTGCTCAATCTCTACATGGTTGTGGAGGAGGGTGACATGGTCTATGCGGTGGTCGGGAGGGAGATGAAGAAGGAGAGGAGTGATGGTAGCGTTGATAGTGAGAGGGTTAGGGTCGAGGTGGGTGTTGAGGTTGAGAGGAAGAGCCTGAACCCGTTGATGAGGAGGCTTGACCTGCTGGGTGTCATCAGATATGAGAGTAGGGAGATCGGCCTGCTGGGGAAATACCATTCCATACATGTTGGGCTCGGGACTGAGTTGACTTTAGAGAGTAGGAGGAACTTTCCAAGGCTGGAGAGTATGGCATCATACTATAGGAGCAGGCCCCTGAAGAGGATAGCTGTGGTCATGCTTGATGATGAGGGCATGTCAATTTTCAGCATAGGGCCCGACGATACCGAGACACTCTACAGGAAGAGGATAACATCGGCTGGAAAACACGATCCAGACGAACGGCTTAAATCAATCCACCAGCTCTTCTCCAGCGGAGCGACAGTACTGGAGGAAAAGCTAGATGAGAATGTGGAGATACTGGTTTTCGGCCCCTCAATCTACTTGGACGATTTTATGAAGCATCTCCGCGAGCATAGGAAGGATCTCCTGAAGAGGATAAGGAAGGCTGGCTATGTCTCCGACTCGTCATCCGCAGGCCTCCCAGAGATATTGAGAAGTGGGCTGTTGCATGAGTATGGGGAGTCGCTGAAGATTGTCGCTGACGCCGAGGCTGTTGAGAATCTTCTGGCCAGACTTGTGTCCAAGCCTGAAGCTGTAGCTGTTGGGTTGAGGGAGGCGTTGGCAGCGGTTGAGATGGGTGCTGTCGATAGGCTGTTAATATCGGAGGACTTCCTATGGGAGAAGCTCAGCGAACCGGATGTAGCCCAGCTTCTACAGAGGGCTGAAAACCATAAGACAAGGGTGCAGGTCATAACATCTAACTCCGAGTCCTCCGACAAGCTCAAATCGTTGGGGGGTGTAGCCGCGATGCTCAGGTATTCAGTCGACCTCAGCTTTTTAAGATCTGGTGAAGGCTCCCCAAACCCAACCAGCTGAGTCGGAGGGCTTTGCGGGCCGCAGCTCAGCCGGCGATATCCCGGACTGTGAAGACATGGATATTGTCTGGTTTGCTCTGCATCTCACCAACACGGACGCCTATGAGATAGACATCCGTCCCAAGGGATGCGGCCGAGTCAACAAGCCTCTGCGTCACCACGCCGTCGAAGAGAACATACTTTACCGACTTGTCCTCACCAACCTTCGCCGCCAGCTCGCTGACAGGAACCCTAGCCAGCTCCTGTAGATCTGCTGAGAGAAGAACAGCCATCAGAGTCCCGTCAATATCTTTCAGATAGTTTTTCAGCGCCGGTGGAAGGCCTTTCCTCTCAACGGCAAGCTGCTGCTGTTGCTCCTTCACCGGTACGGCTTCACCGGGGGTTGTGGCATGCTGGAGCGCATCCTCAATCTCACGGGCCGTCAGCTCCTCAACCTCCTTACCATAGGGAGCCCGGGCCACAGCATCCACCTTAGCGCTCTGAAGAAGCTCCTGCAGTATGAGATCCCCACCTCTGTCGCCGTCTAGGAATGCGATGACCCGCCTCTTCCTCTTCGTTAGGTTGACAACACTTCTTGGTATCTTGACACCCTCCACGGCTATCACATTCTTATACCCGTATCTTAGGAGGTTGATGACATCAGCCCTCCCCTCCACGACTATGAGCTCGTCTGAGTGATCTACCTCCGGGCCTGATGGGAGATTCTCAGGACCATACTCGATAACCTTGGTCTTGACCAGAGCCTCCTCCAGCTCCCTCAATATGGTGTCATCCTCGGGGACCTTCTGTTTCTCCCACTGGGCTAGAATCTCCTTCGCCCTATCCACAATTTTCTTCCTCTTCTCAGCCCTCGTATCCTCTATCTTCTCAATCGTCACCTTCGCCTGATAGGGGCCCACTCTGTCTATGGACTCTATCATAGCGGCTATGAGTGAGGTGGTGAATTTGTCCAAGCTGGTGGGAACGGTTATCCTCCCAGTCGCACGGTTGCCATGGGTTGTCACAGATATCTCTATCCTACCAATCCTACCCGTCTTCTGCAACTCCCTCAAATCGAGATCGGAGCTAAATATCCCCTCAGTCTGTCCGAAGACAGCCCCCACTACATCATTCTTGTCAACCGGGCCGTCAACCTCTATCCTACCCTCGATAACATACTTCGTAACGCTGCTCAACTTCGTATTGGAAGTTTTCACAACAACAATATATAGTTGTGATGTGTCAAATCACCGCCACATCCGCTTCCCAGGCCCTGGCCGCCTTTAAGAGAGTTATCTCATCAAAATGTCTGCCAACCAGCATCAGGCCAACTGGTAAACCGTTAACCCTGCCGCAAGGTATATTCATGGCCGGATGGCCCGTGAGGTTGAAGGGACATGTGTTCTCCACGTTCATTATGGCGAGTCTAACCTCATCGGCTAGGGTGTCTTTCTCCAGCCTCTTGGGGCCCTTTGGAGTTGTGGGAAGTGCCAGAACATCGTATCTGGCCAATACGCTATCATAAGCCTTCCTCAAAACCTGCCTAACATTCTGGGCCATAGCATAGTAGCGGAGTCCGCCTGCCTTCTCAAGGTGACCGCCTAGAAGTATGATAGACTTCAAGAGGTATGGGAATCCTACGCCTCTCTTATCTTGGACACCGGTGTAGAAGTCATAAAGATCTAGATCATAGTAGCCTTGGAGGTAGCGGCCTAAGCATCCGTCACGCATCATCATGGTGTAGATGCCATGGACTAGGACGGCAGTCCAGACATCCACCCCATACCTGTGCATGGGGATTGAAGCCTCGCCTACATATGCGCCAAGCTCTCCAAACCGCTCAACAGCATCATAAACCACCTCATCCACCTCAGCCTCAGAGACACCATCCCATCCAAAACCATCAGCCAGAACACCCACACGCAGTCCCCTTAAGCTAGATGTGTCAAGCGCCGCGGTGTAGCGTGGTAGCTCCTGGGATGTGTCGCGCTGGCGTGGATCCCATCCGTCACGGCCAGCGATAATTTCCAGGAGTAGGGCTAGATCGCTGACATTTCCAGCTATAGGCCCCAGATGATCCAGTGAGGGCTCCATTGAAAATGCTCCGGTGTAGGGGACGAGACCATAGGTTGGTTTAAGCCCATAAACACCACACCATGAACTAGGGATTCTAATTGAGCCAGCCTGATCCCCCGCTATACTCATATCCACTTCGCCGGCGGCAACTAGGGCTGCACAGCCGCTGGATGAGCCTCCGGCCATATACTCGGGATTATGTGGGTTTCTAACGGGCCAAGGGTATGATGTGTGGGATCCGCTAGATGTGCACATATTCTCGCATGTAGCTTTGCCAACTATCTCTCCTCCAGCCTTAAGCACCCGGGTGACGACTGTCGCGTCATAGGTGGGTATGTAGCCCTCCATCATGGGAGAGCCATTCAAGAGTGGGACGCCGGCCACCGATATGTTATCCTTGACAGCAACCCTCTTGCCTGCAAGCGGGCCATCGTCAGCCTCCTTCAACGAGCATATCCAAGACCATCCGCCCAGCCTATTCTCCCTCTCCTCAGACCTGTGTCCGATAATCCCCCTCACTGGCCGTGGCTTAAAATTCTCATACAGATGTCCAACCCTCTCAAGAGCGTTGTAAACCGAATCCAACATGCCCAGAGAAAACTCCAACTCCTCATCAGATATCGGAATGCCAAGCCCGTTAGCAAGCTCTCTCAAATCATCCCGTGAAGGCATAGCTGATTCAACAATATCAAACCATATAAGGGTGCAGCCTGTGGCTGATGCGGTTGAGTCTATCATCTTTTCGAGTGCAGCATATTATGAGCAAGTCATCTCCACGGTTGTTTGTAGGCTCCATACTTGCTGTGGTCCAGTTCCTTATGGGTGCTGCCAACAATCCTATAGGCCTCGCATGCTATGCTTGTTTGAGCTGGGTATTACCGTAGTCTTGTAATTTAGATAAGGCTAAATTTAGCCCAATCTAAAAATCCACAGACCAATGTACACAACAAGCCTAGCGAAAAACATCCAAGCCACAGCCATCATGCTCGATAAGGTCACCTACTCATACGACATATCAAAAGCAGCCGTCGAAGACATTTCCTTCACAATAGATAGAGGTGAGTTCGCAGTCCTCATCGGGCCCAATGGTGCGGGAAAGTCCACGGTCCTGAAGATCATAAACGGGCTGCTCAAACCGGTTAGAGGCGCTGTGCGCGTGTTTGGAGAGGATCCGGCATCCAACATCCATGTGAAGAGAAAGATAGCTTACATACCGCAGAGGGGTGAGGTGGACTGGGACTATCCTGTCACGGTGTTGGATGTTGTCTTGATGGGGAGGTATCCATACCTCAAGGGACTCAAGAGATATGGGGCTGAAGATATGGAGGCTGGGCTGAGGGCGTTGGAGACCGTGGGCATGCTGGATTATGCTGACAGACGTATACGGGAGCTTTCGGGAGGGCAGCAGCAGCGTGTCTTCCTAGCTAGGATGCTGACCCAGAACCCTGAGATATACCTGCTGGATGAGCCGCTGACAGGCTTGGATGTGGTGACCGAGGATGTCGTGATAGAGGTTTTGGAAGGTGAGAGGAGGAGGGGGAAGACCGTTATAATGTCAACACATCACCTGAGCAACTACTTCAAACAGCTGGACAAGCTAGTCCTACTCAACCGGCGGCTCGTAGCATGGGGCCCAGCCTCCACAGTCCTCACCGAAGAGCTACTCCTCAAAACCTACGGCGGAAGCCCCACAGCACTCCATATCGTGGACATCAAGGGCATGTTGGTTGAAAAGTAGAGCTAGGCTCCTCATCCCAATAATACTGCTGCCGGTAGCCTTAGTTTTACTTCTACCCATCAACACCGGCCCAGCGGTGGGAAGCCTATCCAAAGACAGGATAACCGCCGTATCAACGATAACCATAGTGGCAGACGTTGTAAAGAATGTGGGGGGTGATAGGGTTGATTCCCTCAGTATAGTGCCGCTGGGCGGAGATCCCCATATCTTCCAACCGACACCCGGCGACGCCGAGCTGGTTGAGAAGGCTGACATAGTCTTCTACGTGGGGCTTGGGCTTGAGCACTGGCTTACACACCTTGTCGAAAACCTTAGGAGGGACAGCCCCCTTGTAAGGCTTTCAGATGAGCTTCTCTTCAGGATAGATGAGAGGACGGGCGAGGCTGACCCACATGTATGGATGGACCCCACATATGTAATACAGTGGACAAACCGTATAGCAGACGCATTATCCGCCATCGACCCGGAGAACTATGAATACTATCACGCCAACGCTGCACGATACATAGCCGAGCTGGAGGAACTGGACAGCTGGATTCAATCCACTCTAGAACACATACCGCCACAGAATAGAAAACTCATCACCACCCACGATGCATTCAGATACTTCGGCGCCCGATATGGATTCCAAATCATAGGCACGGTATGGGGCATCACAACAGATGAAGAACCTTCAGCAGCCCTCATCTCCAACCTGATAGAGATGATTAGAAGGGAGGCTGTCCCCACAGTCTTCATAGAGACTACGATCAACCCCCAGATACTCAGCTCCGTCGCAGAGCAGGCCGGGGTAAAAGTTGGGGGCCCACTCTACGGTGACTCGCTGGGTAGTCCGGGAAGCGGCGCCGACACCTACATTGGAATGATGCGGGCCAATACGCTGGCCATAGCCTCGGGACTTGCAGGCGGGGATAGACCCAGTCCAGACCAGTCTGAAGCACGGGCCGCAACAATCCTTGACCTCTTGATACACCCCATCAGATTTGAATTCATGCGGAGAGCACTAGTAGTAGCGCTGATCATAGGGATTGTAGGAGGTGTGGTGGGAAGCTACGCCATACTCAGGGGCTGGGCGTTGCTAGGCGATGCGGTCTCCCACTCAGTCCTCCCAGGCGTAGCCCTAGCATATATCCTCAGACTAGACCTCTTCCTGGGCGCCCTCGGAGCTGGCCTAGCCGCTGCAATAGGCATAGGCGTCCTAGAGAGGAAGACTCGGATAAAGAGAGACGCAATCCTCGGCATAGTCTTCACTGCGGCCTTCGCCCTCGGCATAGCGATGATCAGCGCCATCAGAAGCGTAGCAGTAGACCTGCTCCACATGCTCTTCGGAAACATACTGGCGGTCTCACTATCCGACCTGCTCATGACCTCCATAGCCGGCACCCTCGCCCTAGCCATCATCATCCTCCTATACCGTGAGCTGATGATCTACTCCTTCGACCCGGTCCTAGCCAACTCATTCGGACTACGGGCCACGGTACTCCACTACATCCTCATGGGTCTTATGACACTGGCCATAGTCGTAGCACTCCGATCCGTAGGCGTTGTTCTGGTGGTGGCCATGTTGATAACACCCGCCGCCACAGCCTACCTAATCTCCAAGAGGTTGAGTGAGATGATGGTCAAGGCCGCCATAATAGGAGCCGTATCAGCAGTCACAGGCCTCTACATATCATACTACCTCAACATAGCCTCAGGCGCCGCCATGGTCCTCGTGGCAGCCATAATATTCGCCGCAACAGTGATCTGCCGGAACCTCATCGTCAAACTATTGCTCCAGAGCAGGCCGGAACCAGCATCAGCCAATCCACCACATAAAACATCTTAAACAACGCCAGCTTGTTATCGAAGCAGCAGTCAGCACCATATACCTTTATAGGAGTTGCCGGAATTCAGGAGCCGGGTGAGAAAGAGAATCAAGCCCCTAAGTAAGAAGCCATTTCCAGAGTGGTGTAAATGACACAGAAAATCCGTCAACCCTCCGCACATCCTCGTAGTCCCATGTAATCACCCTCAGGTTTTGACAGCCCGTCACCTCAGCGGCCTTCAACAAGCTCCTGAACTCACGGTAGTCTACCTCATCAAACCCGGACGCGTAGGTGACCTGCAATAGCTCGTTTACCTCAACGCCTTCCTTCACAAAAAAGTCAACCTCATACCCTGCATGGTCTTTCCAGTAAAACACCTCCATCAACGGCCTCCTGTTGGAAAGCCGCATTAACTGCAAAAACACAGCATTCTCCATTAACCGTCCAAAATCAACCGAGTATCGTCCAACCCTTGACAGCCCCGTATCGCAGAGATAAACCTTCTTAGGCCAGCTCATCCGCTGATAGATCTTCATGGAAAACCTGTCAATAAAGAAAACAGCGACAGAGTCACGGACCTTATCCACATAGCTGTAAACGGTGTTCACGCTCGCCCGTTTACCACCCATATACCCAACAATCCTATTTACACTAAACTCTTTGGAGAAGTTCTGGAGAAAGAATCCCATAAGGGACCTAGCGAGCCCTAAATTCCTCAACTGGTGCCTTTCCAGTATATCCTTATACAGCATCATCTCCGAATACTCCTTCAAAATCCTATCCTTCTCGACATCCTCCAACACAACCTCGGGAAAACCACCATACTTAAGGTACTCACGTAGAAGGTATTTAACGCGTGCGGTCTCATCTAATGATATGTGAGTTGGTAAGACCACTTTTTTCGCATCCAGATATTCTCTAAAGCTGAAGGGGAGCAGAAAATAGGAAAAAATTCTACCCCGCAGCTGGGTGGCGATTTCCCTGCCCAGCAGCTTTGAAGAAGACCCTGTCACGTAAATATTATGGCGGCCCGTGTCCAGCAGCTCTCTCACAGCAGACTCCCATCTATCAACATTCTGCACCTCATCCAGAAAAATACTAGCAGCCGGCCTGCCAGTCATCTCTTCAAAAACCCGTACAAGCCGCCTGACATCCCTGAAAGATATCCCCATCAACCGTGTATCTTCGAAGTTGAGGTAAAGAGAGGTTTGTTTAGTGGGTTCGATGAGCTGGTAGAAGTAATGTGTTTTGCCGGCCCTCCTTGGCCCTATAACCGACACGACCCTGTCAAACCTGCGGGCAACCTCCAGCTCCCGCCTAACACCCTTAGGTAAAACCCTGTTAACCCACTCGGCGATATAATCTTGGAAGCTCATGCATTTTCTCCCCAACTGAGAAAAATTTAACCAATTTTTTCTCTCTTACTGATAAAATTTTAATAGCTGTATATAAGTGTTAGTGTATGGGGTCCGTCTTGGCCGGAGCATCCAGAGATAAAGGCTTACCCTCCTGAACCGGAGTATTTTAGAAAAATCATGGGGGCGGCCGGATTTGAACCGGCGATCTTCGGGTCCCCCCTCTGACCAGACTTCCACGATCTGGAGCCCGACGCCTTAGACCTTGCTCGGCTACACCCCCCAGCCCAGCCATTACACCGGCGTTCACTTAAGGATATCGGCAGCAGGTGGGGCCGGTGGGATTTGAACCCACGACCTCGCGGGCCCAAGCCGCGAATCTTAGACCATGCTAGACCACGGCCCCCCCATTTGGCAGGTTGGATGTCTTTAATTTATTTTTCAGCCTTAGCCGGTCTGTCTATGGTCGGATCCGCCGCCTATCATCCGACTGATTCTAGAATTCTAACCACACTCCCAATGCCCTTAGTCTTTCCTTCACGGAAGATGAATTTATCACCCTCCATAACATACCAGGGCCTGTATTTGAACCGCATGATAACCCTGCCCGTCTCACCTGCCTTGAGATACTCTCTCTCGAGGAGTGTGAGTCTGACTGATGAGGCTATTGTGTGGCAGTGGAGTATGGGTTCGTAGCCGGTGCTGATGCGTGTTGGATGTGATAGGACTGTTATCTCGGCTTCGAAGCTGTAGACCGCTTTAGGCTCTAGTCTTGGGTCGCATAACACCATACCCCTGTGGAGGAGCTCATGCTTGACACCTCTAACAGCTGCGCCAATAATATAGCCCGGCTCAGCCTCGGGTATCCGGGCATAGTGGGTTTCTATGCTCCTCACCTTCACCGGCATGAATCTACCCTTCACGTCGGGGCCGACTAGGACCTCTGTGCCGGCGGCCAGCTTCCCCTGTTTAACCGAGCCGGATACAACGCTTCCCACACCCTCAACATTGTAGACTCTGTCGATGTATAGAAGTAGGGGCTTGTCTGAGATTTTGCTCCTCACTGGCAGGTTTCGCAGGAGGGAGTAGAGGAGGTCGTATCCCTCCCGTGTGACTGCTGAGGTCCTTATTATGGGCACTATGACTGAGAGCTTATCCAATACTAGGCTTATGTCCTCCTCCCGTCTAATGGGGTATGGGATGCGGCCCACACGTTTGAGGAGACTCTCTGTGATATCCTCCACGGCCTCCAGCCTCTCCACACCTACACGGTCGGCCTTTGTGATACAGACTATGACTGGGATCCCCATGGCCAGCATGATGCCCAGATGTTCTCGGGTGATATGGGTCGGGCCGTCGTCTGCAGCTACAACCAGTATGCCATAGTCTATCTCCTGACCCAGCAGTCCCCTGATGGTTGTCCTAAGCCATGGCTCATGGCCCACGGTGTCGACGAAGCTCACAAGTCTCTGGGACTCGGCTGCCACACGGCTACGCTCCATCTTATCAAGCGGATTGGATATCAGTCGGGGTTTTGAGCCGTTAAAACCTAGTAGTGTGAAGTGTATATCGGCTGAGAGGTTTCTCTCCACCTCGTGGGGTAGGGTGTCCAGATAAAGCCATTTCTTACCATCATCCCGCTCACCTGTCACTAGACATGCTAGGAGTGTTGACTTGCCATGGTTCACATGCCCGGCCACCGACACCGTTATATGATTTCTACTGGGTTCTACGACACTTGAGATTATGACCTTGGCTATTGTAGTCCCGTTCTCCTCGAACCGCTCCACTCTGTCTATCATCGCACTGCACTCCATGGCAACATTTCTCAAGACCATCAGACTCTCCTCAAGCTCTATCTCGGAAAGGCCCACCTCCCTACCATCGTCACTAACACCCAGAATATACACGGCCTTGCCGTTGCCAAGCTGTAGCTTATGCTTCATCTGGCTGGCCAGCTTCTGCCTTTTCTCAGGTCTGAGGTGAATGCCCGGGATAAGCCTCTCCTTGAACTCTATATGCTGGACCTCCGACGCTGGTAGTGCGAATCTCCTACTCAAGCCAACCGCCTAAGCTGATGTCACTATGAGGGAGACGACCGAGGTTATATGCTCTAGCTTTTTAATCCTATTATTCATGGTTTCCTTAAGCTTCTCCATATTTTCAGTCTCAATCTTGACGACGGTGTCATATACACCGTATACGCGGTTTGCCTCCTTAACCTCCCTGATCGCCTGAAGCTCCCTTAAAACCTCCTCCTCACGGCCGGGCCTCACGTTGAGTAGGAGAAAGGCTATCGGCATACCGCCCTATAATAAGATGATGCCAGTATAAAAAGTCAGACGTCGAAGTAGAGGTGGAACTCATAGGGATGGGGTCTGGAGCTTGTCTCTACGTAGGCCTTTGATGCGAGCTCGGTGAGGGTCTCAACCATGTCGCCGTCCATCACAGGCTTGAGAAACTCATTATCGCTCTGGAAAGCTTCTACAGCCTCCTTCAAGCTTCCCGGCAGCTCCCTAATACCCAGCTCCCTTCTCCTCTGGCGAGATAGTTTATAGATGTCCTCGTTAACAGGGCTGCCCGGGTCTATTTTCTTCTTAATCCCATCCACACCAGCAGCAGCTATGGCGGCGAAGCATAGGTATGGGTTGGCCGACGGGTCAGGCGTCCTAAATTCAACACGCTTACGTTTTGCTGAGTTGGGCCCTTTCTGGTAAACGGGTATTCGGATGTTTGCCGAGCGGTTAGACCTGCTCCATGCGATGAAGACAGGAGCCTCATAGCCTGGCACTAGTCTTCTGAAGGAGTTGGTGGTTGGTGTCACGATAGCTGTTAAAGCCCTGCTATGCTCCAGCAATCCTCCCACAAAATAGCGGCCCAGCTGGCTAAGCTCTGCATATTCGTCGTCTGCGTCATAGAATAGGTTCTGGCCCTTGTTCCAGAGGCTGACGTGGATGTGCATGCCTGAGGCGTTGTCACCGTAGATGGGTTTGGGCATGAAGGTGGCCACCATACCCATCTGGCTTGCAACATTCTTGACCACATATTTGTAGGTCTGGGCTTTGTCAGCCATTTTGGTGAGTGTATCCAGCTTCATATCTATCTCACACTGGCCAGCCGTCGCAACTTCATGATGATGTGCATCCACCTCAACGCCGAAGTAATCTGAAATCAGCCTGCATACCTCGCTCCTATACTCCATGAGGGTGTCCTGGGGTGGTGCTGGATAATATCCCTCCTTGAACCTTATTGGGAATGACTTGCCATCCCTGTTCCAAGGTGCCTCCCTAGATTCTATCGAGTAGCTCTGGCCTTGGTAGGGTGTCGCCACATCCCACTGAACCCGGTCGAATACGAAGAACTCTATCTCCGGCCCCCAGTAGGAGGTATCATATCCCTGGGCCCTTAGATATTCCTCAGCCCTCTGGGCCGCGAGTCTCGGATCCCTAGAGAATCTCCCACCTCCAAAACCTCTGTAAACATCACATATCATCCTGGCTGTCTTCTTCCCATCCAGACTCCATGGTATCACTGCGAATGTGTTGGGATCTGGCTTGAGAAGCATGTCTGACTCGTATATCTCGGCGAAGCCCCTTATTGATGAGCCGTCCAGCTTCGGCACTCCTTCTGTGAACATTTCATCATCTAGATAACTGGAGGAGACTGTGATATGCTGGAGCTTGCCAGGCACGTCGGTGAACTGGAGGTCTACAAACCTCACCTCCTCCTTATGGATTATCTCCAATACCTGCTCCTTGGTGAAGCTCCAAGGCTTCAATCTTGTCTGGGTGTAGGCTGGAAACATGCTCCCATCGCTCCTAAACAAGTTGCATCTAACGAAAGAAGCGATATTTATAGATAAAGCGGCGTAATAATGGGCATACATGATATACGCCGTTAATATGACATATAAAATCCAGCTAATACGGCAATACAACGTAGAGGCAGCAAGGGATTGACACCCATCACCTACATATAGAACGCAGTAGTTCACCGGAGACATGATCACGAAGGCTATGGCGTTGATTACGCTGTTGACGATAGTGCAGCTGGCACAGGGTCTGGCCCTCAGTCTTGAGATAGTGGAGGGTAATCTCTACACCCTTGGTCATGTGGGTCTTGGTTTCCTCACATTCCTGATACTGCTTGGTGTCGCCTACTCGGCCAGAAAGAGTAGGCATTCATCGGCAACCGATATAACATTCGCCCTAGCCCTCTACATCATACAGGGAGCCTTTGGACTAGCTATACTGGCAGAGGGCCCGGCCATCGTAAATTCAATCCACCTCTTCATCTCCTTCTTCATAGTAGCCGCAAACGCCTCAGCCCTCTCCCTCTCAGCTATCAGGCAGAGTAGGACCTGAACCCCATAAGCGAGATCGTGAAGACAGCTATACCTAGGGCGTGGGCGGCCGTGCAGAGCAGGCATACAGCACCTATCAACACCAGCTCAACGTAAACCAGCAAGGCCACACCTATTATCGCAGCGATGGATAGTGTGAGAAGAGTCTGGGCTGCCTTCTTGGACTTGGATGCGAGTGGAGAGAGTATTGCCGCCACTGTGAACCAGCCCAACCCAAGTGCTGCGGTCGGTATCCCCGCTATCCTCGAGTAGGGGCTTGAGAGGACGAGATCGCATGAGAAGAAGCTGCTGATGTCGCAGAAGGTTGGAGGCGGTAAAAGTGTGAGATATAGGGATAAGATTAGTCCGGCTGCTGAGAGACCGGCTGACAGTAGATATAGTCTCCTCAGCCTTTGAGCGCCGACTCTATCAGCTGTTCTAGCACTGTGTATGGCTGCTCCCCCTCGAGCTTTCCCAAGATAACCCCTGAGGGGCTTATGACAAAGTAGGTTGGCGTGCCCCTGACACCGAACCTTCGGAAGACATCAAGACCCTCATCATAAACGGCTGTCCAAGAAACGCCATGACGTCTCAGGTAGTCTGCTGTCTTCTCGGGGGTTGTGTTGGAGCTGCCCGCTACGGTGAGGAAGAAGACTATATCACGGTATTTTTGATGAAGTCTGTCAAGGGTCTCGGCCATGTTGTTGCAGTGGACGCACCATTCATGCATGAAATCCATGAATATCACCCTGCCCTGCACTGTTGATAGTGAGAAGGTCTGCTGGGTCAGTCCATCGCTGTTGATTATTTTTAGGGTGAAGTCGGGGGCCTGACCTCCCTGTGATGCGGTGGTTGCTGTTGTGGTCCCGACTGGTGTCTGGGAGGGGGATGTCACCAAGAAGACTATAAGGGCGATGAGGGCCACGGCCGGTATGATGGGGATGAGGCTTCTAAAAGGGCTTCTAACCTGCTTTGTCTTTTTCTTAGGCATGTGCTGATTGATATCGGCTTAACCAGCTTTTATATATTATGGACTGTTAATGCGGCACAGTCTTTCAAAAATCGGCTTCCGCTAGGAAGACCTGTGTCCCACTCATGCTTAACGCATTTAAATATGGGTGGGCCAGTTGACCGACTATAGCATGGCAGATAAGATCATATTTTTTGGTCTTCTCGTGGGAATTTTTTTGGCGGCGATAGATGCCACGGTTGTCTCGGTGGCGATGCCCAAGGTTGTATCATCATTGGGCGGCGTCGGCATCTACAGCTGGGTCTTCACCGCCTACATACTCGCATCAACGATCTCGGGCCCGCTCTGGGGTAGGTTATCCGACATATACGGCAGACGGGTCATCTACATAACCGGTGTAAACCTCTTCATAATAGGCTCAGTCCTCTGTGGTTTATCAACCGATATGACGCAGCTGGTGATATTCAGGGCTTTGCAGGGTCTTGGAGCCGGCTCGGTCCTCGTCCTAACATTCACCCTGATAGGTGAGCTCTACAGGCTTGAGGAGAGGGCTAGGATAACCGGCTATACAACTACAGTCTGGGCCTTAGCTAGCATCACAGGCCCTCCGATGGGAGGCTTCATAGTGGACAGTATTGACTGGCGATGGGTCTTCTTCATCAACATTCCTTTTGGCCTACTGGCTGTTGCGATAGCATGGAGGAATCTCAAACGTGGGAAGGGTGAGGTGAGAGGGCTGGATATCACCGGGACCGTGCTCTTCTCCATCACATCAACCACACTCCTAATCTACCTCAACGAATACAACAACCTTGGGCTTTTAGGGCCCATCATGCTACTACTCTCCCTGGCCACGGTCCCCGCTTTCATCTACGTTGAGCGACATGCTTCCAACCCGCTGATACCGCTACACCTCTTCAAAGACAAGGTGCTTAGAGGTGGATACCTGGGGAACTTAGCCGCGGGATTCATCTTTTTTGGCGCTATAGCCTACATGCCTCTCTATCTCCAATGGGCTCTACGCCTCTCAGCAACATCATCAGGCTTAGCCCTGCTGCCTATCACCCTCGGATGGGTTCTCTCAGCCAACCTCTCAGCTAAACTGGTGGTCAACATGGGGCCTAAACCGCTAGCCATCGCAAGCGGCTTGGCACTAATTATCGGAAATGCTGCAATAGTTGTGACGAGCGGCAACCTCATCCTCCTACTACCATCCTTAGCTCTTCTGGGGCTGGGAATGGGCTTTACAGTCTCCACCTTCCTCATCACAACCCAGACAATAGTATCACGGGACGTTCTCGGCGTAGCCACCTCACTACTCAGCTTTCTCAGACTCCTCGGTGGGGCTGTCTCGGCCGTGGTCATGTGGATCCCGCTCTCAGGTGTGATAGGAAGTGTAGAACAGCTGTCACCAACCACAACACCGACCCTAACAGCTGAGCAGGTTGCAGCCTTTACAGCCGCAATATCCCAATCTTTTCTCATAGCCTTGGCCGCAGCTGTGTCCACCCTCATAATCTACATCCTAACACCTTCGATAATGTTGAAGGGTAAGCCGAGTTGAATGGGTTTCAACGTATTGTGAGCATCGACATCATGGGTGGGAGGGTCGTCAGGCTTGAAAAGGGAAAACCAGACCGGCCCACATATTACAGCCTCACGCCACGGGAATACGCCATATTCTTCAGCAACAGCTTATGCGACCGGCTCCACATAGTTGATCTAGACGCTGCTCTAGGCCGTGGTGATAATAGGCCGGTTGTGAGGGAGATTATCTCGGTCTCAGGAAAGCCGACGCAGGTGGCCGGTGGTATTAGGAGTTTCGAGAGGGCTGAGGAGATCCTAGGCCTGGGTGCTGGGAGGGTTGTAGTCTCATCTGTGATATTCACGGCTGTGGATGAGGTCTCTAGAATGCTGGATGAGTTCGGGCCGGAGCGTGTTATAGCAGCCTTGGACGTAGGGGAGGATGGTAATATAACCATTCACGGATGGCGGAGTGCGATAGGCTTGGACCTAATCAAGGCGATAAAGTATGTCACGGACCTTGGGTTTAGGGAGATAATCGTCACCGACACCTCCAGGGATGGGACGCTCATGGGAGTTTCGCAGGCCACGCTGGGTAAGATACCCGGTGATGTGAGGGAGCGGGTGTTTGTGGCTGGCGGTGTGTCCAGCGAGGATGATGTTAGGCTTCTCATGGCGATGGGTTTTGGCGGTGTTGTCTTGGGGAAGGCTGTTTATGAGGGCCGGATAAAACTACGGTAGAAAGCGGCGGAAAACACGGTATTCATGAAGTAGTTTGTCATATTGTCGTAAAATAGGTGAATATTGATATTTTTTGGTGTTTATTTCGGCATAATGACATTAGCCGTTTTATTCCTCTGGGCGAAAACATCTAAATACACCTTCAAACGCAAAATCCAATCCAACGAGGTGGGCTGACTGGAAGAACCCAGGATAGTGCATGAATATCTTCCAATACCTCCAGCCCATGGTGTAGAGTTTTGGAATCATGAGAGGATAGAGCATATCAGGACTCTGGCCAGATTTGGGAGGCCTGCATGGGTCTGGGATAGGGCCAAGCACACCTCACGGAGGATATTGGACAGGATTAGATTTAGGGCTGAGCTTGAGAGTCCAGAGCAGGAGCCGTATGAGGTGGATGATGTTGATCCATCCACGACCCTAGCCTACGGCCAGATTGATATGTCCACACCACTATACCTCGGCGACATGTCCTTCGGGGCCCTCAGCGGAATACCCAACATAGCGCTGGCCAAAACCGCAGACCTCACTGGGATACTCACAGGCACGGGTGAAGGAGGGTTGTATGAGAAGGTTAGAAGATATCGTAGGATCACGGTTCAGTGGGCCTCAGCAAGATTCGGTGTGGACCTTGACGTGCTTAATACGGGGATAGGTGTTGTCATCAAGATCGGACAGGGAGCCAAGCCGGGGATAGGAGGCCATCTTCCAGGAGTCAAGGTCACACGGCCCATCTCGGAGACTAGAAGGATACCCATAGGCTTGGATGCCATATCTCCAGCACCCCATCATGACATCTACTCGATAGAGGATCTGGGACAGCGCATAATGGCCATCAAGGAGGCCACCGGCAAACCGGTCTTCGTAAAAGTAGGCGTCACCAACTACATCGGCTACATCGCATCGGGCATCGCTAGAATGGGTGCGGACGGGATTATCATGGACGGTCAGGGAGCTGGAACGGGGGCGGCTCCTGAAGTTGTGCGTGATAATGTGGGCCTGCCTATAGAGATAGCTGTGCCGGTGGTGGATAAGGTTCTCCGAAGGGAGGGGGTTCGGGATGGCTTCTCAGTGATAGCTGCCGGACGTGTCAGCAGTGCCGAGGATACTGCAAAGCTTCTAGCCCTTGGAGCGGACTGTGTCTCAATAGGCACGGCAGCGCTAATAGGCATGGGCTGTATAATGGTCCACAAATGCCATCTGGGATTCTGCCCAGCAGTCATAACCAACAAGATAGAGGAGAAACCCACCCGTATACTGGCCCTCGAGACGGCGACAGACTGGACTGTAAACTTGGTTAGAGGGTGGACCGCTGAGCTCAAAGCCATAATGGATACTCTGGGGGTTAGGAGTCTAGACCAGCTAATCTCTAGACGTGACCTACTGGTTGCCGACAGTATCCCAGCGGATCTGGCTGAGGTCATGGGTGTCGGGTTATGCTAGCCAGCTTCTGGACTGAGAGGAGGATCCGCCATCTCAAGGAGATGTCCGGGGCCGCTGGAAAATCTCCCGGGGAGCCGATGATAGCCAGTATGGGTAGCACGGGCCCGCCTAATGTTGAGGAGCCGGTCTTCATAAGGGACTATCTGGTATCTGATGGTGCGCAGGTCACACGGCCCAGCATAGATCCCTACAGGGAGCCGGTGGAAACCGAGGTCTTTCTCAACGGGCTTGGCATACGTCTCTCCCAGCCCTTGATCCTCTCAATCTACCCCGAATATCCCAGCGTGGTGAGGAGGGCTGTGGTGAGGGTCGCATACAATCTCGGGCTCCTAGCCTACATAAGTGGGGGCGGCCTGGCCAGTGGTGAGGAAGCCTATGCCGAGAGGATTCTAGTTGATGACGACTCCCACGGGTTTACGGCTGTGAGACACCATGACCGTATATTACTCAAGACCGCCTCAACCATCGGGCTGGAATGGACATCAGGCCTATCATGGAGGAATATCGTGGGCGTTGTTGTTGATGAAGATCATACAGGGTCGGACACCCCGATAGAGATAGCCACATCCCATGTTGATAGGATTCTGAGAAAGACCAGCTTGGATGGACAGCCCCTGAGAGATCAGATAACGTTGATAGTCTCAAGCCGTAGCATAAGGGGTGCAGACGATATCTTCAAGCTCATAGCCCTTGGAGCGGATGCAGTAGCATTAGGGGATGCGGCCCTGATAGCGGCGGACTGTGTTGGAAAAACACTACCTGAGGAGCTGGTGTATGAGAGGATTGAGAACCTCGTCCTCGCACTCCAGAAAGAGGTTAAGCTCTTGGCCGGTGCCGCTGGTGTGAGCAGTCTTTTCACATCCCTCGTGGGCAACCGTGAGCTGCTAAGGGCTGTAGGCCTGGACGCTGAAACTAGGGAGAGGCTTGGTGTGAAGCTGGCCGGGGTTGGATAGGCTTGGAAGTAGTGAAATCGGGATGTGGAGTATTTGGCATAATGCGTAAACATAGAGCCCGTAAGGTGAGGGTGGAGGAGACTCTCAGCTCAATAGAATGTGTGAGATATAGGGGGAGCAAACTGGGGGCAGGATTCGCAGTATATGACCTAGATCGGAGGAACAACCCCCTCACATTGAAATCCTTCGTCAACTCCGAGGAGACGGTTGAAAAGATCATCGCAGCCCTAGGTGGATATGCGTCGGATATACGGCCTCTCGGATTTGACAGCATCCCGGTGAACAGCTTCGCATCATGGGCCGCATACGTTGAGATAGGATATGAAACCGCTAGGAAGGCTGTCAACAGGATAAACAGCCACCTCCTCTCAGATGGGATTAGGGGGAGGATATACTCGTGGGGCCGTTATCTGGAAGTCTTTAAGGGCGTGGGCTATCCCTCAGACGTATCCGGCTACTATGGACTGGCTGAGAAGGGGTTGGAGGGAGACCTCTGGCTAGCCCATACACGCCAGCCCACCAACTCTCCTGGAGTATACCCGATATGGTCCCACCCATTCGCAGCCCAGGAATGGGCCATAGTCCACAACGGCGACGTAAGCTCCTTCGGAGCCAACATAGAATTCCTGAGATACCGGGGGTATGAGAGCTTTGTCGGAACCGACAGTGAGGTGATCGCCTACATACTCGATTACCTAACCAACGTTGCAGGCCTTCCAATCAGCGAGGCCGCCAACCTACTCACCAACCCGCCATCCGACGGACAGTCGATATACCGTGGAGCCTGTCTGGATGGGCCTTTCAGCGTCATAGCAGGCTTCTGCGATGGACAGGACCTCTATATGCTTGCACTGGCTGACAGGTCCAAGTTCAGGCCTCTTGTGGTGGGGGAGGATGATGATAGGATTTATGCGGCCAGTGAGGAGGCTGAGATAAGAAATCTGTCGGAGAGGGCTAGGGTCTGGCCCATCCGTCCTGGCGGCGTCTTCCTCGCATCACTTAAGAATGGTGTGATATTGAGTGGGAGAGAGGATGTCAGCCTCTTCTACGGGCCATACTGCATCCACCAGCATCCTGATGACGGGTTGGATGTTTCGGGGATGTCGGCGAGTCAGGTGAACAGTTTAGTGAGAAAGCTTGTCGGGAGCGGTGTTAGGGAGATAAAGTTGAAGAACGTGAACGGCCACCGCTATCTTGGGATAAACATACCGGAGGCCTTTAGACTCCACATCTACGGTGTTGCGGGAAACTGTCTGGCCAACTTTAACAAGGCCGGCGAGATAATCGTCTATGGTAATGCCCAAGACGATGTTGGTGACGCCATGTATGGTGGACGTGTTGTCATCCATGGTGACGCCCGTGACGTGGTCGGCCAGGCGCTTCAGGGTGGTGAGATCCTCGTGAGGGGTAGCGTAGGCAACCGGGCCGCAATACAGATGCGTGAATTCCGTGGGAGGAGACCATATCTGGTGATAGGTGGGAGGGCTGACGACTATCTAGGCGAGTATATGGCCGGAGGTGTAGTGCTTGTGCTTGGGATAGACGCTCTTGAGAGGGATGATGTCCAGCTTGTCGGCCGCTACACCGCTACAGGCATGGTGGGTGGGAGGATCTACATACGTGGGAAGGTTGACCTGTCTAGGATAGGCCTAAACCCGCCCAAGGCCGATGTAATACAGTATCTCAGTGGACTGGTGAAGGAAGGACTCGTAGATGATGCGGCCTTCAAAAGCCTCGCAGAGATGGAGGAGATAACCTACGATGATGTGAGGAAAACACTCTCAGGCGAGCCCCTCAGGAGAGTCTCCAAGCTGTATAAGAGCAAATACTACAAAGAGCTGAGAATAGACTATAGGGAGCTCTCGGAGGATGATCATAGAATTCTTGACGGGGTACTCGTTGAGTTCTTCAGAGAGTTCCACATACAAGAGAAACTCTACGACAGGATCGCATCCAGTAGGTTTACGGTGATAGAGCCTGTGGCAGGCAGCCTACCTTTAGAGAAGGCCGAGGAGTAGCATCACCTGAGCCTTCTGACGACGGTCATCAGCTCCTTAACCCTCTCAATATCCACGGGGTTCCAGAACTTCCCATCCCTACGCATGTGAGACCCTACTATGGCGCCGTCGGCAACCTTCAGCAGAGACTCTGCATTCCCAGGGTTCAATCCACTCCCAATAAGCACAGGCAGTGACGTGGCCTGCTTAGCCTTCACCACACGCTCGAGAGGAGTCTCGGCACCAGTCCTAGTCCCCGAGACTATCACAGCGTCTGCGTCGAAAAACTCGACATCGGCAACCTGCTCCTCGAAAGGCCTATCGCTCACTATAAAGTGGCTTCCATGCTTCACTTGGACGTCTGCGAAGATCCTTATATCGGTTGCCCTGAGGTTGCTCCTATATCTAAGGGCCTGATGTGCCACAGCCTCGACGAACCCCTCATCGGCTATGTAGGCGTTGGCCCACTGGGCTGCCCTAACCCATTTACCGCCCGAGGCTAGGCATGCAGCTATCGCTGGTATAACCCCGTTGGCCAGGCAGCATATGCCGACGGGCATGCCTGTGGCTTTTCTCACCTCCCGTGCTACAACTGCGAGTATTGAGCTGGTCTCATGGCCTATAGACTCGGGCTTGAGATAGGGGTAGTCGCCTATATTCTCAACCTGCAGCCCATCCACGCCACCGCTCTTGAGAAGCTCCGCATCACGTAGAGCATACTCCACTATATCCTCCATCGGCATCCCGGAATAACGTGGGGCCCCAGGCAGAGGTGGGAGATGAATCATAGCGATGATGGGCTTAGGATTCTTAAAGAGCTCGTTTAACGCGTTAGGTTTCATGGGAAGAAGTGGTTGCGGCATGCAGAGGACAATTCAAAGCCAGTAGAAAAACATTATGATATGTCTATTTTCTCCAGCCTACCGCCTATGGTGGTGGATGCTAGGGCTCCAAGTCTAACACCTCTCTCACCACATTCTACGGTTGATGAGCCCTTTACGAGCTCGTATATGAAGCCGGCTGCGAATGCATCCCCAGCCCCAGTAGTGTCTACGACTTTAACAGGGACAGCTGGAACCTCAACGACAACACCATCCACAGTTGATATCTCACATCCGTCTCCACCCTTCTTCAGGACAACCATACAGCCCAGCCTAGAGGCGAGCTCGGAAACTGTTCCGATGCCGCTATGCCGGGAGAGCTCTCGGAACTCATGGCTGTTGATGAAGAGGCAGTCAAGCCGGCCCACCAGGTTCTCCAAGAAGCTGGGGTTCACGGCCAGCGGTATACACATGTCAAGTGTCGTCAGATAGCTCCCACGTCTCTCCAGCAGTTTAAGGGCTGTATTTCTCTGCTCACCCTCAAGGAGGCTATAGCCCGAGATGTGGAGTGCTGAGATATCGTCCAGCGGATCTCCTACAAGATTCTCATATCTGAGATGTTTGTTGGCACCCCTATATGCCAGCATCGTCCTCTCCCCACCACAGCCCACAATGACGTAAACCAAGCCTGACGGCTCATCCCCCGTCTTCTGGATGTATGAGGTGCTTACGCCGGCTGCCGATAGGCCGTCTATAAGCATCTCACCCACCGGATCAGTTCCAACACAGCCGATCATCAGGGTTTTGACACCTAGTAGGCTGAGTGTATGGGCTATGTTGGCTCCTGAGCCGCCGTGTCTGATATAGGCCTTCTCAGCCAGCTCCTCCCCACCCTCCCTCGGAAACCTAGGATGGAACGCTATGATGTCTAGGTTGATATCACCCAATACCGCAACCCGCCAGCCTCTCAACCCCATCATGGGAGACCTCCATCATATTTGAAAGCTTTACGATGCTGATAAGTTAAACAGGATATATACTGGCCGCTTCATCCCACAGATATGGTCTCATATCGTCAGCTCTTGGAACACGCCCACAGGGCTACGAAAAACTCCTACGCACCATACTCCAGATTCAGGGTCGGAGCAGCACTCCTCACAGCCGACGGCGAGGTCATAACAGGATGTAATGTTGAGAACGCAAGCTATGGGCTCTCCAACTGTGCTGAGAGGACGGCTGTCTTCAAAGCCGTGTCAAATGGGAAGAGGGACTTTAAAGCGATCGCCGTAGTCTCCAGTAGGGTGAACCCGGTATATCCATGCGGTGCATGCCGGCAGGTTTTACGTGAATTCAATCCCAACCTTAAGATAATACTCGAGGGTAGGGGAGGCCGGCCCATCACCACGCTCCTATCTAAGCTGCTTCCCGAAAGCTTCGGCCCTGAAGACCTTGCCAAGTAGCGGAGGTGAGGCTTGTGGAGAGGCTGATTATAGATACGGATACGGCCGGCGATGATACAATCTCCCTATTGCTGGCTATGAGATGGCCCGAGGCTAGGCTTGAGGCCGTCACAGTCGTATGTGGGAATGTGGAGTTTTGGCAGGAGGTTGAAAACGCATTATACATGGTTGAGAACTTCTCAAAACACTACATACCAGTCTATCCGGGCTGCAGCCGCCCCCTCCTGAAAGGCTGGAGGTATGCCGACTATGTCCATGGACGGGATGGGATGGGTGAGAACTACTTCCCGAAAGCTAGGCAGAGGCCGGAGGATAAGCATGCGGTCCAAGCTCTGCTGGAGCTCGTCAACTCAAGCCCAGGAGAATATACGATAATAGCTCAGGGCCCGCTCACCAATATAGCCACAGCCATCATGCTGGACAGGGACTTCCCCAAGAAGATCAAGAGACTATACGTGATGGGCGGATATGCGGACGGCTATGGAAATATAACGCCAGCAGCCGAGTATAACTTCTGGGTTGATCCGGACGCCGCCAAGATAGTCTTCCACTCGGGTGTCAGACCGGTTATGGTTGGATGGGATATAGCGCTGAAATTTAGTGTGGTGGAGGAGTCTATGCACCGTGAGATAGCGGGATGGGGCACTAGGGAGGCTGATTTCTTCGTGAAGGTTAATCGGAAGGTGGTGGAGTATGAGAAAAAAGTCATCGGCCTTGCTGGAAGCACCCACCCCGACACAATCACCACGGCCATAGCCCTTAATCCACGGGTTGCAAAACGCATAGAACCAAGGTATGTGGATGTGGAGAACGAGAGCGAGCTTACACGGGGGATGTCGGTGGTTGACCATTTAGGTGTGCTGGGGAAAGAGCCTAATGCGGATGTATGCTACGAGGCTGACAGGAATCTGTTCAGGGAGATCTTATTTAAGATCCTTAGATCCCCATAGGCTGGGTGGTCCATACATGTCAAAATACTCCATCAAATATGTAGCCTCAAGGATACAGCATACCAATGTCACGCCAGAGGCCACAAAGCATGATATTGAGCGGCTCTGTAGGGAGTGCATACAGTATGGTTTTGATGCGGCTGTTGTGAATCCGATCTGGGTTAAGCATGCGTCCGCCATACTTAAGGGAACTGGTGTGAAGGTGTGCGCTGCTATTAACTTCCCGATAGGAGCCTCCACTCATCTCTCAAAAGTGGTGGAGATACGGAGCATGTTGGCTGATGGATGTGATGGGGTGGATTTCATGATAAACGTGGGCTATCTCAAGTCCGGGATGCTTGAAGAATTTCGGAGAGACATAGAGCTGGTCGTTGAGGCGGCCGATGGGAGAACAGTCAAGGCTATCCTGGAGACCGCTATTTTAACTGAGGATGAGCTTAGGACTGCAGCTAGGATATGTGAGGAGGCCGGGGTCCACTATATCAAGAACTCTTCGGGATGGGGTAAAGGTGGCCCGGCCACGGTTGAGATAATCAAGTTTATGCGGAGTCTTGTGGGTCCTAAGGTGGGTGTTAAGGCCTCAGGCGGCATTAGGGATCTGGCCACTGCGGAGGCCCTGCTCGAGGCTGGTGCCAGCCTACTTGGAACAAGCCGGGGTGTCCAGATAGTCACAGGTGTGGGCGTGTCGGGAGAGACCGGGTATTAGCATGTGTGGTGCGGTGCTGGTTATAGGAAGCTATAACACAGGCTTCCTCATCTATGTGAATAGGCTGCCGCTCGAGGGTGAGACGCTTCCAGGACATGGGTTTAGGATGGAGCATGGTGGGAAGGGATCTAATCAGGCGATCCAGGCCGCTCGTCTGAGGTGTGAAACATCCATCGTGGCCAGAGTTGGGGTTGATATCTTCGGCGATAGAGCCCTCAGTAAGTGGAGGGCTGAGAAGATAGACACCACCTATGTCGTGAGGGATCATGGTGAACCAACTGGAGCAGGGCTTATAATTGTCGGGCCTGGTGGTCGGAATATTATCGCCGTGGACTTGGGGGCTAATATGAGGCTGTCGGAGGATGATGTGGGAAGGGCTTTAGAGAAGATTGAGAGGGCCGACGTCATACTAACCCAGTTGGAGATACCCCTCGAGACGGCATTATACGCCATTAGGCGAAGCGGTGCAATCTCTATCCTAAACCCAGCCCCAGCCCGGCAAATACCACCCCAGACCCTCGAGGGCGTGGACATAATAACACCCAACGAGGTGGAGATCTTCACCATGGCAGGACACCAGCCCGGAGGAATCGGCGAAATCGAGAAGATAGCCGAGAGATACGCCCGATACGTGGAAAATGTCATCGTCACACTGGGTGAGAGGGGCGCCCTAGTAGTTGGGAGGGCCGGCCGGAAGCATGTGAAGGCACCAAAGGTGAATGCTGTGGACAGCACCGGTGCGGGTGACGCGTTTAACGGCGCTCTGGCAGCGGCCTTGGCCCGTGGATATGAGCTGCTGGATGCTGTGGAGTATGCATGTTTTGCCGGCGCTTTTCTAGCTGCTAGGGTTAGAGGCGGCGAGCTGGTCGAGGCCCTAGCCCATAGTGATGAGCTGGCCAAGTTTATTTTGGAGCATAGCAGTAGTTAGAGTATGTCGGCGAGGGAGCCTTTAGCCGGTGAAGAGTTCTATCATGTGAGGGTTAGACGTGGTGGAATAGCGCCCTATGTCCTCATGCCGGGAGACCCGGAACGCGTGCCCAAGATAGCACAGCACTGGGATGAAGCCCGTGAGATATCCTTCCACAGAGAATATAGGGTGTGGGATGGTAGGGTTGGCGGGAGGAGGATATCAGCATGCTCAACCGGTATTGGAGCGCCCTCCACCGTGATAGCTGTTGAAGAGCTGGCGAGGGCTGAATGCCATACATTCATACGGGTTGGAAGCTGCGGCGCAATACAGCCGGGCATCGAGATAGGGGACCTCATCATCTCGGAGGCTGCGGTTAGAATGGATGGCACAACCCGGCAGTATGTCCTATCCGGCTACCCGGCCTACGCTAACTATGAGGTCATCCTAGCCCTCATAGAGGCTGCGGAGCGTCTTGGCGTCGGCTACCATGTGGGTGTGACAGCCTCGACCGACAGCTTTTACACAGGCCAGGGCAGGCCAGGGTTCCGAGGCTACTGGTGGAGCTTCTCCAAGAGCATCCTCGATGATCTGAGGGCCATGAATGTTCTAAACCTTGAGATGGAGGCCTCGGCCCTCCTGACGGTTTCAGCCCTCTATGGACTCCGGGCCGGCGCTGTCTGCACAGTCTTCGCCAACAGGGTTGATGACACCTTCGGGGTGAAGGGTGAGGAGACAGCTGCGAAGGTCGCTACAGAGGCTGTGAAGATACTGGCCGGATGGGATGAGCTGAAGCAGAAACATGGGAGGAAATATCTCTCACCATCCCTCCTAGCCACTGTCTAGGACCTTCTCAGCCTCTTCACAACATCCATGAGACGCCTAACCCTTTCAACATCCACGGGATTGTATAGTATCCCATCACGCTTGAAGTAGGTGCCAACTATAGCCCCATCAGCTATGGTGAGAAGTTTCTCAGCGTTAGCCGGATTTACACCACTCCCCACTAGAACAGGCCGGGCCGCAGCATGCTTCACCTCAGCAACCCTATCAACCGACGTCTCGCCCCCCGTCCTAGCGCCTGACACTATAACGGCATCAGCCCCAAGCTCCTCAACACGTCTCACATGATAGCTGACAGGCAGGTCTGAAACTATCAGATGGCTTCCATGCTTCACCAGAACATCGGCGAAAACCCTCACATCCGAGCCAATCCTCAACCTACCCGCAGACGCCGCCCCAGACTCTATAAACCCCTCATCGGCTACGTAGGCGAGGTTAAACATGTTGACCCTCATCCAGCTAGCCCCAGATGCCAGAGCCGCTGAGATAGACTCGGCGACACCATTAGCCAGCACGAACACGCCTACAGGAAGCCCTACAGCCCGCCGCACCCCCCTCGCCACAGCGGCCACCAAATCCACAGCTTCAAAACCAATCTGGCCAGGCTTCATGAAAGGCCTATCACCCATATTCTCCACCTGCAGACCATCAACACCACCCTCCTCCAAAGCCTCCGCCTCCCCTACAGCATATTCGATGAGATCACCGACGGCCATACCCGAATAACCAGGCCCGCCTGGCAGAGGTGGGAGATGAACCATCCCGATCACAGGCTTAGAACATCCAAAAATATCCCAGAGGACCTCATCCACGGCCATACCACCTATTTATATCGCCCATATTTAACAAATCAGGGCCGATGGCTGGAGAGATACTGGTCGAGGCTAGGGATGTCGTCAAGTCATTCCCAGGCGTATGGGAGCATCTGATACTCGATCACATCAACTTCGACGTGAGGGCTGGAGAGATTCACGCATTACTGGGTGAAAACGGCGCCGGGAAGACAGTGCTAGCCAACATACTCTCAGGCTTCTACACCCTTTCATTAGGCCAGATACTGGTGAGGGGTAAAAGCGTCAGATTCAAGTCGCCCATGGACGCTATACGCCATGGAATTGGGATGGTCCACCAGGAGTTCACACTCGCCGCACCTCTCACCGTAGCCGAGAATATAGCGTTGATGCTGAGGAGGAATAACCCCTTCTCATACCCCCTCAAAGCGTTGGAAAAGCGGGCCAGTGAACTGTCGGAGCGGTATGGGCTGAAAATAGATCTCCACAAACCAGTTGAATACCTCTCACTGGGCGAGAGGCAGAAAGTAGAGATCCTGAAAGTCCTCTACTGGGAGCCCAGCATACTCATACTGGACGAACCAACCTCAGTCCTCACACCAGACGAAGCCAACGAGCTATTCAGAATCATACGCAGGATGGCTGATGATGGGAAGGGCGTCGTATTCATAACCCATAGGATTGAGGAGATCATGAGGACAGCTGACAGGGTCACCGTGCTACGGCTTGGCAAGCACATGGGAACCCTCAAGGTGGCTGAGACTAGCGGAAACGAGCTGCTGAGACTGATGATAGGTGAGTTGGAGCCGCTAAGCTATGAGAGGACGCCCGTCCCAGCCGAGTCTAGGCCGGTGCTTGAGGCTGAAAACCTGCATGTGGTTGGTGATGATGGTAGGGTGGCTGTTAAAGGTGTAAGCTTTACAATACGTGGAGGTGAGATCCTCGGGATAGCGGGTATATCGGGCAACGGCCAGAAGGAGCTGGTGGAGGCGATAGTGGGGCTTAGGAGTGTGAAGAGCGGCAGGCTTAGACTTCAAGGCCAAGAGATAACAAACATAGGAGCCCGGAGAACGGTTGACCTGGGCGTGAGACACATACCAGAGGATAGAAGACGCATGGGCGTCATAGAGCAGATGAACACAGCCGAGAACATCGTCCTGAGGGAATATCGTGTACACCCCTTCGCAAGATACAGTATCCTGAGCAGACGTGCCATAACAGAGCTTGCACAGAATCTAGTGGCGAAATTCGGCATCCTCACCCCAGACCTATGGGATACAGAGGTTAGGATACTCTCAGGAGGAAACATCCAACGCCTCATACTGGCCCGTGAGCTATGGCGAGAGCCCAAGCTATTGGTAGCATACCACCCCACCTACGGCCTAGACCTCAAGGCGCTAACCCAAACCCACCGTCTCTTCATGGACCTGAGGAAGAAAGGCTCAGCAATACTCCTAATCTCGGAGGATCTGGAGGAGATCTTCCTACTCAGCGACCGCATAGCTGTGATGTATGATGGGGAGATAGTTGGGATGGTATGGGCCAAGGATGCCACGGTTGAGATGGTTGGGAGGATGATGGCAGGCATTAGAACCTCCTCATAAATGGTATGGGAGATTGCTATGAAAGTCCTCCTCACAGGATCCGAGGGGTTCATCGGCCGCCATCTCACAGAATATCTCAAAGCGAGGGGCTACGACTTAATTGAAGTGGATATACTGGATGATGCAGACCTGAGGATTGACGTCAGCTCCCCAGACGAAGTTTTCAACAGACTGTCAGACCAGCCCGTAGACGCCATCATCCATCTCGCAGCAATAGCCGACATACCGAAGACAGTCGAAAACCCCTACCAGTGCTTCAAAATCAACTGCATGGGAACACTCAACATGCTGGAGCTAGCCCACAGACTCAAAGCCTCACGATTCATCTACTTCTCCTCAGCCAACTACTACGGCGCCCCCGAGAAGATACCAGTCGAAGAAGATGACAGGCCTGCACCACGCACACCATACGACCACTCAAAAGTGGCCTCGGAGAACCTAGTATGGAGCTACCACAAGAGCAAAAACCTCCCAGTAACAATCCTGAGACCGTGGAAAACATTCGGAGAATATGAGCAGCCCAACAAGGTCGTCCCACGATTCATAAGAGCCTGCCTCAGGGGAGAGCCCATACCACTATACAACCAGGGCAGGGATGTCACAGACTTCTACCATGTGCAAAACCTATGCCATGTAGTCGACCTCTGTCTAGGAAATAATCAGGCCGTCGGACATGCTTTCAACGTCGGAACCGGGAGAAGAGTCTCCGTGAGAGAACTGGCTGAACTCATCAAAACTCTAACCAACTCCACATCACAGCTCCAGCTACTCCCGCCGAGAACACCCGAAGAATCAAAACCCCAAATAAGCATACCATCAATAAAAAAACTCGAGACACTACTAAACTTCAAACCACAACTATCCTTAGAGGACGGACTCCTCAAGGTGATAAACCACATAAAAAAGTCTGCCTATGGTTAGACCCTGGGTTCTCCGACTGCCTATCTAGCCCCCGTCTACTATAAATCTCGCTTATAGGGTGATGGGTTTGGGGCCGGTAGATCAGTCTGGTAGATCGTCCGCCTCGCACGCGGAAGGTCCGGGGTTCAAATCCCCGCCGGTCCACTGTTTTGAAGGGTTATTTGATGGGATTCATGGGATGATGTATGGTTGGTAGGTATAGGCTGGGGGAGATTGTTGAGGCTGTTTTCAGTCTGAGTCCTGAAATCCGGTATGCTGAGATATTCAACAGCAGGGGTGTGGGTGTTGCTGGTGGTATGAGGCCTGGTGTAAAGTCGGTGGATCCTCCGAGGACCGCCGCCAAGATAGATGTTGAAACCGCCAGATATGCTCTCCTGCTAATGCGCCAGCGCAGGTATTATGGTAGGATGAGGTATTTGTATGTGGAGATGGAGAGGGTCAACGTTCTGATCACACCGTTGAACAGCTGGGTTCTCGTACTCACAACAAACCCGCCGGCCGGGCTTGACCTCTTAGAAAAGGTTGAGAAGACTATAGCCCGCTTCACTTAGCCGTCTTTGAAGTTGGGTATTATCTCCTCGGCGAAGAGATTTATGGCCTCTCGCTTATCGGGCCCAAGCGGTGTGCCGACCTTCACTCTGTTGTATCCGTAGGTTTGGAGCATTTCCACTGTCTTGTAACATCCCTCGAGACCTACTGCGCCGAGCTTGAATATCTTCTCGGGAATGGCCTCCCACCCTTCTTCACTATATTTCTTTTTGAGGCTTTCGATTTCAGCGGGCCCTAGTTGGAGGGTGGACAGCTGATGTGGTGATAGGTGCTCCATTATGTGTATTATGAATGATGCGAAAGCCTTCCTGGCCTCCTGCTCGTCCCTGTTTATGGAGCAGAGGATTGAAGCGATTATCTCGCCCTCTGTATTTTGATGGCCTGCTTCAACAGCTCCTCTCCTTATCAGTCTCAAGGCTTCAGCACCGTAGGATGGTGGTGTGAGGAGTATCAGTCCACCAACCCCCCACATACCAACTCTCTCGAGAAGCTTGGGAGACTGGCATCCAAAGTATATGGATATTGGTGTGCTTGTTTTCTGCTTGAGATTTGATGTAGACGGTGAGAGGGCCTTCTTCAGATATTTTATTGACTGGTCCATGGTTGAGAGCAGGTTAACATGTTGCAGTCCACTTTCACCGAGCATCTTTTTGGAGCCTGGTCCGAATCCTAGTAAAGCCCTGCCTCCTGTTAGGTTGTTTAGCGTTGTCGCAGCCATGGCTATCTCCACCAATGATGAGCTGTATGGATTCACTATGGCGGGCCCGATCTTCAGCGTGTTAGTTGCATATCCTATGCTGCCGCAGATGATCCATGAGTTATCCCATAGTGGGTCGTGGGTAATCCAAGCCGTACTATATCCCAGCCTCTCAGCCAGTATGGCGAGTTCAGTGATCTGCCTCGGATCTCCTGTGAAGGGACCGAAGGTTATGTCGAACTTCATAGGCTATCCACCGCCTTTCAGGCCTAGGTATATTGTGGCAAGATC